>Ga0099823_1003249_pt1 | contig 15273 bp, 10 predicted proteins | sample CowpearedBW_FD_76831 | JGI IMG/M metagenome (GOLD analysis project Ga0099823, IMG submission 76831) | Root nodule microbial communities of legume samples collected from California, USA - Cow pea red BW | ecosystem: Host-associated > Plants > Roots > Nodule | place: USA: California | collected...
ATAAATATATTGTTTATCAATATATATATATATATATATATATATATATATATATATATATATATATTATACTTATATAAAAGAATCTAGTTTGGAAATAAATTTTGTCAATAAAATTCAAAAATGTCTATAAAATTTAAAAAGTCCATTTTTCCAGACTTTGTAATATAACATATTATTAACTTCTCAAATTCAATGTTGAATACACAAACTAACTTAAAGAAAAAAACTCAAATATCAACTTTGATTAATAAAATCGCTTAAAATCAATATTTAACTTTAGTTCATCAGTTCACTCATGGGTAAATTCTTAAATCATCATTTAAGTTAAATACGTATCTCAAATTCAATGTTCACTAAATAAAATAAGTTATAAAAAAGCTCAAACATCACACTTAACTAAAATCACTTTAAATCAACATTTAAATTTATTTCATCAATCCAATCATTGGTAAATTTTTCCAAAAGTCAAATAATGTAGAAATATATCACCTCACACTTCTCACAAATTTTTTTGTTAAATTGATTAATTGTGAGTGTCCCACACCCTTGAAACTCCAATGCAGAAATAAAATTTGTCAACAAGATGTAGCTATCTAGAGGGAACGACAAATAAGTTAATATATTTTGAACAAAAAAATCTGATTATAATAATACAGAATTTTGACTTACTTTCTCATCTGAAGTCGTAAGTAGTTCTCTAAGGAATGTGTGATTCATATTTTGGAGTTTATATTTAGGTTAAACATGTGTTTGACCCTTAATTTATAGTAAATTTTAGAATTAATTCATTTCAAAATTTTGGACCAATTTAATCATTCATCTTTCGAAATACGTAAATTTAATCATTTTAATTAAATTTTCTTAAGTTTATTTGATGTTTCGTGCGCATTTCAGGATTGTATTTAAGATTTTTACATTGTTCGACATATTCTTGCTTTAGTTAAATCAAATACTATTATAAAACACGTTTGAAATGTCAAATAAACTTGACAAAATTTGATTAGAAGAATTCATGTATTTCGAAAGAGGAAGGACTAAATTGGTCCACAGTTTTGAAATGGACTAATTTCAAAATTCAGTAAAAATTAAGGGACAAAAACATATTTAACCCTTTATATTTTGAGTAAAAGAAAAATGTACGATTTATATTTATTTATTTATGAAATTTCTTCACTGCAATCCATAACTATTCTGCAAAGTATAAGCTGCAATTTTCTATGACAGCAAACTTAGATACACTAAACAGATGAAGAATACCAGAAAAAATGAAAAGTAAAAGATGTATACCATTTTCAATAGTAAGTAGTGACAATTTCTCATCCTCAAAACCAGAAAAAAAAAATATATGTAACAGTCAGATAAAGCACTCCATACATGTATGAGAAGGACCAAACATCAAATAAGCTTAGTTTTCCCTTCAGCAGATGATGATGCATTGAACCAGATTTTACATCTTACAGTGATGACAAAAGGCCATTTTCACTCTAGCATCTTTGTTGGTAACTTGCATGGTTTTCATTGGTGCTGCTACTTTCACCATAACAAGAAGAGTAAAAGGAAATTCCTTCATTGTGATTGGAGCATATGTCAAGAATTCCTGTTCTCTGCTTTGGTGTGCTAACAGACCTCATCTTTGCTTTGCTGGATTCAGTAACAGCCATGTATGTAGGGAAAACTGGAGAATTTGACATCGAATTTTCATCCCCATTTGAACTTCTTTTTACAAGAGAAAATGATTTCCTTGGGATTGAAATATGTGGACTCAACCCTTCTTGCCATTCTTGTTTTGCTGTCATCAAGTTTGAAGGAAGAGTTATTGGCTTATACATCATATTCAAATCACATGTTTCTTTATGCAGCCACTCCCCAAGTGTTCGACAACTCTCTCTTCCAAACTTCATGTTCTGCATAGATTCTTCCACCATCTGTGGATTTTTTCTCTCCTGTGATAATGCAAAAAATACTCTGTTGTTAGTTCTGATATCACTGATGAGTATTTTTTCGAGAGGTTCATTATGTATTTGTCAAACTTAAGAAATTAACATCACTTTAACTCAAAACATTGAAACAATGAATTTATAAGTTTTTTTTCTTATATAATATTTAATTTTCTGATTTCTATCTAATCTGAAACTTAGACTCCCGCTTAGATCGTTTCCAACAGATAAATGAAATTAATTGATTATGTATCTAAGTTTTTTCTATGTCAACTTTTTTTCTTAAAATAGAGAAGCTCCTATGTGAAAACTCTATGTTTTGGTCACTAGTAGCAATGTTTGAAAAGGTAGGTTCATTTTTCAAATTGCTTGACCTTTTCTTTTCTCTTGAAATTCTTTCTTTCTTTCTCTCTCCAACTTTTTCTAAACAATGAGATAAATATCAAATCACATTGAGGTTCCGTAACATTAAAATAATGTTTGTGTGGTGAAAGTTACATCAAGCAAGCATAAACTAGTTCTTAGTTATTAGCTTTGGAATTCTGTGTAGACCATACTTTATCAATGGCAAAAAAAAAAAAGAAAAAAAAAATGAATCGAGATGAGTGTTACCCTTTGTGAAGAAGAGTACTGTTTCATACGCTTTCTTTTTACCATGGCCTTTTGTTTTTTGTACAATATAGCTTCAATGTCTTCTCTAGAGAGCAAGCTACAATCCCATGTTCTTTGGCTATCGCATTCAGACTGCACCAAAATTCTTGAGTTGATTAATCAATGGAATTCTTCAAACTTTGTAGAAACTCTGTGACATCAAAAGTAAAAGCTATTCCACCTAACTAACATATGCACCAAGTCAAATGAATTGAACCACTGACACAAAGTAAGCCATAGAAATCGATGTTCACTTAATTTCTTGATACATTTCCTCCATTCTTTTTGGCTATGTTTCTCGTGGTTTCTCTTCTACTATAATAAATGTCGCAAACTTTACCTTCAGCTCCTTGTCTTCTAACTTTTTCTTTTGCTTTGGATTTTGCTTGGTATGTTCAGCCGTATGGCTACTTCTTTCAAGAATTTCCACTTGATTTCTTGCACTGGAGTGAAAATTCTGTATAGTGTTTGACACTTGACGTCTCACAGCTTGTCCACGAATTATGGCTTGCAGTCTTATTACTCCCTTCAATGCTCTTAATGCTTTCCTGGCCTGTTACATTCCCAGCTTCAAGTTTATCAGTTTAAAGAGAATCAAAATGATCAGAAACTGAAACTCAAAACTCAAGTTCTTTGTTGGAGTTTTTATATATATGTGATAATGTGACATTAGTCCAATCCACATAAGAAATTCACACCACTTTTAATCCAAAATCTCAATGCATTGGAATATGGTGTTTAATTTTGTCAATTTTATTCAATATAAGACTTAAACTCACACTTGGATTATTTCCACCAGTAAACCAGACACTATTACCGTTCTTCCCAATAAAATGGACAAGTATGCTACTAAAAGGAGGAGAAAACAAGACTTTGCTGAATTTGGAATCAGTTTACTTATGTCTGCATAAATCTCTTCCAAACAACAAACCTAGTCTTTGAAGCATATTAACAATTCAGTGAAGATTGCAGAAGATGAAGCAGAAAGCATTGAGAAAACTCACAAGATGTGCACGGTATGCGCTTTGGATCTTGATGGCAGCTAAACTTCTGTCTCCCTTGGAAAGATATGAGTGAGAACGAGAAGCACCTGTGAGCTTGACAACCTCAGCAGCAGCATGTGCAGCAGCAACTGCAGCTTCAGCAGCTGCTGCAGTTGCAATAGCCACAGTTAAAGCATGCTTTCTCTGTTCTGCACTTGCCTCAATCAATGTTCTATTTGGAGCTGTAATTGTAGGATACTGTCTCTGCTTGATCCTTCCAAAACTCCACCCCCATTTGTTTGCCTTCTGAAGTACACACAGAAAATTTTTAACCAAAATAAGTACTTCACCATTGTTACACAATTTGTAAATGTGAATAGCCTTACTTTGTTGTCCTTTGGCTCAGAAGTGAATAGCCTTTTCACCCATCCAAACCAGCTCTTTCTCTTTGCCATGAAGATTTATGGCATCATTCAAACCAAATTCTTCACACAACATTTCTGTTCTTGAACCACATTTCTGCTCTTGATATTGAAGAAAAAGGAGGGAAAGGCAAGAGTCAAATTTAGAGATTTAAAATACAAAAGAGTTAAGATGCTTTAGTCATCTCCATTCTATTTTATTTTCTCACCTAGCTGTTCTATTCATTTGTCAACACAAAAGAAACCTACCCCAACAAGGACCAAAACTGCCACTGATCAACTTTCATTTTCAGTAACAATCATTTATTGGCCCAATAGGACTGAAATATACCACGAACAGTAATGCTTTTCAATCATAAAAAAGGTAAAAGAAAGAAAAAGAACACCACATGTAAAGTGCACACAAGAATATTTCTCAAGCTAGGCCACTTCAAGAAACTAACCTTTTCATAAAGCATGCTACACCTAGTGACTTATGTTGCATGAAGAAACAGAATGGCATATGCAGAGGGAATAGTGATTATTGAAAGGAGATGAAATCCATACATACATACATACATACCCTTTTGGATATTCCAAACTTTTAAGCAAGTTGATGATTCCCCAAGTGAGATTTTTTGTCCTTAGGGTGTGGGGTGCCTCAAAGTTCTTAGCTTGGTATCAATGTGTTTTGACAGTGAGCAGCATATGTTTTGATTCTTTTGTTGTATATATATATAATACATGGTGATGATAGTGTGAGAGAAGTTATTTGCATTGGGAAAGGCATAAGAATGAGTATTGTTGCAATGATGTGGAAAATGGAGTTAGCCTACTTGGATGACTTGTGGTTGCTGAAAAGGCAAACTCCATTGAAATCCATGGGGTCTCTCTTGTCTCTCTGATGTTGCTGCTGTCAATTTCATGAATCAAATGTTTGGTTTAGTCAAAGTCAGTAAAATGAGCATTTGGTTTTCTACCTTCCATTCCCTCCGGAAGGGGCATGGGGACAGGGAACTGGCCGTGGCAGTTACAATTGAAAATGAAAGGGGACATTTTGAGTTGTTCAATAAATTAAGATATGCTTTATATTATAATAATCTTCTTACTTTTATACCCAAAATTATTTTGCATTAGACATTATCTTTACTCTCTCTTCTAATTTATAAATACAAAAGTTCACTTTCACTTTTTTATAAGATAATAAGTTTACTCATTCTCTTTAGAAATTTTAGTTGTGTTGGAGTAATATTTTTGCATGTATAACAATTGAACTCCTTCAAACATTAATATCTCACTCAAATTCTAGCATTAATTGAACAAAAAGTTATAGATAATTCTTAGGCCAATAATGTGTTGCTAATTGTGAAAAAGGGAATAGTTTTCTTTATTTATTTTACATAAAGAAAATGATGATGGAGGTCACAACCAAATCAAGCATGCAAACATATTGGTAAAATATGGCAACTAATGTTTTTTTCTTTTAAATGTGTGGTTATAGGGCCAACACGAGTTCCCATTAGTTGGCCAACATCCTTAGGTTCTTTTTTGAAACTATTATTTGTTTCATAGTCTAATTGTAACATAATTAAAACATTGAAATTTCTTTGTACAATGTTTATCAATTCATAGTGATTATGAGCTAGCTCTCACAATATGAATTATGTGGCACACTACTATTTGGAGTTTTGTTTGTAAGTTTTCTATTACTTTCAATCATAGGCTTGGATATCATAAGTGATGCTTTAGGTTGAGGGGGCATTTATCTCTTCCTATTAATGTGTGGAAGGGGTTAAATTCTTCATGTGTTATATTTCAGAAATAATAGCAAGTGAAAGTGACCTATCATATACAATACAGATTCACCAAAATACCATGCAATACAAACATAGAATTGGCACATCAATCTATCTATCATAACCACTACTACATTTAACATAGTCAAATTTTTATTCTTGCATTGACTTTTCAAAAAATTCTTTAATACTTAATAGCTAATAGACATTTTTTTTCTCTTTTGGACAATATCAAACTTGCATCTTTCAAAAGAAATTCTCTACAACTTTTTTCTATACAATTGTTTTAAAATCCATAATCTTGTAATCCTAACATCTATATTATTACCTTGTATCATTTGAATGTTTCATAACTTATTCAAATAAGCTATGAATAATTCTATGAAAATACTTTGAACAAACACTTTAGATATGAAAATGCAATTATGTTCCTATCGCGATCAATAGTTTCATATCGTTGAAAAGTCGAAGTCTAAAACTAAGACGGTTTAAATATTCTTTTTTCCGTCCAACCTCTACGATATCTCTTAAGAACAAAATCATGACGAAACACATACTCCAAAGTAGATAATATCTCGGATGCATGTTGATTGCCAGTCATTCTATCATCAGACTTGTAGTGTCCACCATGGGATTTTAATAGTATTTCTCTGTTATGTCTTTCAAATATATTTATAAAGATTGATTTTAATGTTTTAAAATATATTAAAAACTTTTTCAATATATTAACATCAATGTGTTTTAAAAACATAAAAAAAAATCCAATAAAAAATTTGGACTCATCTTATATTAACTTAAATAACCTCTAAACAACAATATGAATTTTTTTTATTAGGGTAAAAAAAAATGGATGTGAGTATAATATTAATATTGTCTAAATAGAGAGGGTATGATATAACTTGGTCTAATTTTTTGTACACAAATTTGGGCCCAGTGTACTTGATGTAAGCACGTTTTTGACTTGATCAGAAAGAATTAAAAAGCCTGATTCATGGTGGTCCATGCATGGAAATAAAAGTCATGAATCCACAAATTAATACTTTTCCACGAGTTATCAAACAAAATGAGAAAAAAAAAGGTGACTTTGGTGTTGTTTCATTGTCCCAACAAGGTGTTGTATTAAGAAAAGTTGAGCAAACATTGCTTTATGTAGTTACATGAGTTGTGAGTTTCTTTGCACTGGGACATAGAAAACATGTTAATTGAACCAGAAAAGCAATCTCTCATTAATGTTGTGCCTTATTTCTTAGTTAAAGTTCATGAATTATATATACCCTTTTAAAATAACAATAATATCTAGTAACTTGGAAACTTATTTTAGACTATGATTATGAAGTAAAGTTCATTGAACTCTCTGAATTATATTCTGGTTTGGCTAAAGATCATTTGGACATCAAGGTTTATGAGTTTAATACAACACTGCTTTTGCTTTATCAGTTTATAGATCATGGCAATGAACTTTGGTTCATCTCTCATCATGATGAACGTATGCAATAAAAAACATGAAATTATGGGTCAACCAATCATCTTCTTTAGTCAAAAGAAAAATGACAACATAAGTATGTTGGATAATAAAATCAATAGCCATACATTCTAGCAACTTCTCTTGCTCTTACGTTCTTATAAAAACAACGTAAGAGAATTTAAAAAGAAAAAAAAAAGAAAAGTATGTGAGAATATTTTAAAATTTTCATAACATGTTTTTGTTGGATATGATATCTATTAATATAGATTGGGTTTTCTAAGCAATTATAAGCATAGATTGTTCTCTGTCTATGTAAGTTGATTTTTTGAATAATTGTCATTTGAAAATGATCTTATAATATGAGAGAAAAAAAATAGTAGTAATTAAAACAATTGGTGTAACATCCCATTTAATAATCTTTTAAGCTACTAAATAAAATATCATATTATGATAGAGCAAAGCAGATAGTCAGAAAAACCATACAAGAGTTTGATACAGTCATCCCAAGTAACCTGTTTTAAACTTTTGTACTATTCCCAGAAGCTATATTAAGGGAAGATATAACATACACATCCCAAAATGCTCTATTCTAAAAGCACGCATCAAAAGCAAAATAAACACCATAAGTCGCAGATCAGGACCAGTCCAAGGAAGGAGTACCATCACCTGGATCCTTCTCTGCTCACACCAAGTCGTAGGTGGTCATCGCAAAAGAAGACATTCAAGGAAAAACCAGTCAGACAAGAAGGGTAAGCTAACAACTCATATAATAAGAGGTGAAGTCAAAAATAAAGTAAATAAACAATTTCACACACATCATAATTTAAATCAAGTCACCACTACAAGACACACACGTCCCCGACTCTAACTTAGTATCTGGATCATGTAAGCACATTGGATCTCTTAGTAGCTTGCACCTGTGAAGGTTCCTAAACTCTGCAGAGTTTAGGCTCAAGGGGTTATCACCCAACCACTCCCAAGGTAAGTTCCCTTCGCGTCTATGACTGATCGGGTCCATAGACTAGGACCTCTTGCTACTCCTCACGACATAACCCATCACACTCTACATGAGTCTTAATGAATTATTGGAGCGTCAGGATGCCAACCAAATCTGAGTCCTTAAGTGCTTACACACACTAAGTACTATTCCTAGGATTTCCCATGAAATCCTAGTTCATCTCATCCCTTCACAATCACATTCCTCAAACTTTCATCATACAATTATATGCATATACTACAAATCATTATTATCCAGCATACTGTAAGCCAACATCATCTTATCTCACTCAATAAAATTGTCGTGCATTTAAAATAGAAAAGAAAACATAACTCTACAGTGAATTTTGTTTAAGCTAGTGAATCTCGCCTAGGCTAGAGAGTAATCTCGCTTAGGCGGGCTACTCTCGCCTGGGCGAGACCCCTTACAGTGGGCAACTCGAACACCTGAGCGAGTTCTCGCTCAGGCTAGGCTGGTTCGCTTAGACAAGAGGATCTCTCGCTCAGGCGACCCCAGCTCGCCTAGGCGAGACCTCGCGCAACAACAGAGGTAACTCCCTGATACTTTCGCTCAGGCGAGAGCCACTTACCTGGGCGAGATTATCAGATTTTCCACACTGTTCTTCGCATGCAGAGTTACGAAATTCATACCACATTCAAATTTCACACCACAGGTAGTTCAAAAAGGAAAATAAGCAAGGAATCATACCATCCGGACATACAAAGATCCTAATTACTCAAAAATTAAATGAAGGTCAGCTTCCCTTACCTCTTTTGCTAAGATTTGAGCTTGGTGAAGTTTGAAATAGGTACCAAGGAGGCAGAGATCTCAAATTAACCTAGAAGTTCATCACCAAGACATAGAGAAGAGGAAATCTCATAATTAAACCCAGAATTCAGAGACGAACAGATGGACTCTAGCCGGAATTGAACTAAAACGGAAAATGGAACCTACCGAGGAAGAAGGGAACTGAGGGATGAAGCACCAGAGGGTTCAGTTGAGTCTGATCTTTCAGAATCTGGTCACAGAATGCAAGAAATTTGGTGAGGGAAGTGATCAAGTAGGAGAAACTGAACAGGAAAATTTGAGAGCAGAAGGAGTGTGGAAGTGGTTGTGTTTCTGGATGCTCACAGATAGAGAAAAGAGGATTTAATTAAGGGGTTTCACAATCGGTAAGTAGCATTCAATTTCACTAATTTTGTTTTTGAAAACAAACATTATTTTTCCCTTACTAGAAACTTGTTAGAATTTCATGGACTACCTTTCTCCATTTTTTCTTTGATTTGGACTCTCACAGAGTTAAACATTTATCATGATAAGAGATAGATTAAACAAGTTCCCCCTAATCTTTTAAGAAAAAAAAAAGAGAATAATTTTGTTTTATAGGTTAAAATCGGTTTATACATACTTCTGTTTTCTTCCCCTAAACATACTTTTTGAAAAAGAAAAAAAAAACACCAAATAAATCCAATTTCTCCATTAGTCAAATACGAATAATCTGATATATTAGAATTTAGATAATTGCCATGAGTTCATTTGCAATTTACAGCTACACTTTTTTGTATGTATTTGTTGGTTTGAACGTATCTTAGAATACTTGATTATCATTTATTAATTAATATTTTTTAATGAAATATTTAATTTATAAAACAATAATATTTTTATAATAATAATTTTTTATTTTTTATTTTGACATATATTTAATTTTAATTTGAATGTATACAATAATAGTTACCTATTTATTATAATTTTAATAATTTGTGTATTTTTAATATACAAATATCATGTTGTTATCCATCGATCATAACTTTGAACTCAAGATAATTTCACTGTGCACTTGACCATCTTCCATCCTTATCCAAGAATGAAGAGAAAATGGTGTTTGGTTGATCTGTAAAATTCGTGCTCCTCTAGGCCAATCTCCATAGCCACCGTAACCAGTGTGCCTAGCATAGCATAACCACAGTTTATTGTATGGGCAGCACCAGTCCAATCCATGGTTGTGTCCAACAAAAATTGCCTGAGCTTGTCAAAACAAAAGTTTGCAAACAAAAATGATGATGATGAAAAATGAACATCTCAACCCATACTATACTTGTGTACACAGCAAATGAAAATATGAGATGAACATTGAAAGTTTTTTCTTCAGATTCAGACAAGAAGCAGTTCACAAAGTAGAACCAAAACAAAAGGACCACAATATGTAAAATAAATAATCAAACAAAAGGCACACCAAACTTTACTTCCTCTGTAATATATCCATGGGTAAGAAGAAGAAACCTATTCATTATATTATCACATACTACGGCATTTTTTCTGTGCATTATATGTAATCATTTATTCTGACATTGTAAGGTTTTGATAAATTTTGAGGTTGGATCACTAAGCGAGATATAAGGCTAATAATACATAAATCAAATCCACATTGGTGTTTATTAAGTCAATGAGTTAATGATCGTATTCCTTATATGGTGTTAAGCTTTGTATCCCTACTAGTACTTAACGACGGGACATGCGTGCTTAATCCTCTGTCAAGAAAACTTTTGACATAAAATTTTGTCTGGATTGGTCATTAAGATAAATCTTTAGCTTTGATATCATTGATAAGTCTTTAAAGAAAGATTATCAGGAGATACAATACCAATCAAATAAGAGTGTAATTTACACAAAGAATTGACATAATTTCTGACCAAAACCTTAAGGTTTATGAGTTTTTTACTTTATATGATACTCAATTTTTTCATTGTTTACTCGATATGAAACTTAGAATCACACGTGTATTTCCAATAAATTTTAACCCACTCGCAAGACACACCTCCATAATTTCTTTAGAAAATCTTCTATACAATTCCCCAACAAACCCCAAAGGACTTATTTGACAACCAAACAATATCTTTGCAATCAAAGAAATCAACAAATTAATCGTTGAGCAAACACATTTGCTGGTTCAAACCTAACAACTAGGATCTTGAGGATTTTTATTTTTGTTCCATACAGATAGTTCTGGAGAATTTGACAAGTATAGCATACTGGATATGACATTACCTTGACAGAAGTTCTGTTGGCAAGAAGATCCATGATACCGGTTTCAAGTTCTTGAGCAGCAACACTTTCCTTGTTGATCGACCCTACACAAGGTTTTCGTATGTCAAACTTGGGAGCCACCACCTTATAAGCCGTACTTGGAATATGCCAGAAAACAATCTCCGGAACTCTGTCATGCAATATGTTTCATTTGGATTCAGCAGAAAGAAAAGAAAAACATAAGAAAACACCTTTCTTCAAACATTTCACTTGCTTAATTGAGCAGCACGTAAGAAGTTATTTATAGCAAAAATAACTTCTGGTTTCGGGCATTTTGATTCTACCTTGAGTCGGGGTTAATTTCTTCAGCTTTTTTCCGGAACCATTCTACCTGGTTATTGGATATGAGTTCTGGATACGAACCACCACCAGAATCAAGAAAGTAAAGGAAAGCCACCGGTGATGGTGGATCATCGGGTGATGAAACTTGAAGGACATAGGTGGATACACTTGGCCAAAGATTTCTTGGGCCATACCTAGAAAATGATCCATTGTGCTTCATCTCATTTGACATCAGCTCCAATCGTCCTGTTCCTTTGAAGCTACATTCATCATCGCCTGAAATTTATCGAATATGCCCTTCACTGAAAATATCTCAAAAACTTAATCGTATGAGCAGCATGAGAGATACAATGAAACAAAATCAGGTATATTCTATTCTCCATTCCCAACATATATGTAACCATATAATAAATTACATCTTATATTATGGTCTTTAGGGAGCATTCACATGGTAATCTTCTTATACCATTGTTTTATCACAATAATGAAATTAACTTTAACCACTGATGGTGATTAGTCTTTTCAGAAAGAATTATCGGAAAAACACAAAATCAATAAAACACGAGTTCAATCTATTTAAAAACAAAACTACTTTTAACCAAAAACTAATGGATTTCTGTCTTTTTTCTTGCATATTGTTCAACTTTTTTATTTTTATCTGTTATGTAACTTAGACTCATGCAAACATTATCTATTACTTAATACTTGGTACCTGAATATGAAGTTGTGGTTTGAGGACAGTGAATCGGAGGAATGCCAGGTGGAGAGAACCACTCCAATGGCCACTCAAATGCAGCATCATCATGGTTTCCAAATACACTGGCCCATGGTATGCCCCTATTTATTGCTGGAGAGATTGCCTGATCCCAATACAAGCTTGCATTTGCAATCATTATATTGTTTGCCGTGATGACATCCCCAAGATATATCACCAAGTCTGTCATACATAGTTAACTTCATTAGAACTTGGTGTTAATGAAATTTGAAGCTCATGGCGCTCAAAATGATGGATTTTTAGAAAATGAGACATAATCCCTTCAACTCAAAATAAGGTAATGGATTTTGTTTGTCATTAAGGCTAACTATTATTGGATCTTTCGAGAGATGATCACCGGGAAGATACAACAACAATAAACATGAGTTCAACCCATGTATAAGGGATTGACATCATTATTAATCCAAAACCTTAAGGTGGTGATGAGTTTATGGACTTTGATCCTTGGATGGTGCTCAACTTTCTCATTTTTATTCAAGATGAGACTTAAACTCACACTTGAATTCCCAACAATTATTTAGTACTATTTATGGTTCTTTTAAGGAAAAATTTATTAGATAGATAAAACATATTACAAATTAGCTTAACCCGCGTAAGAGACCTACTTGCCGGAAATTACATTAAACCTAAATCAATAAAGTTAAGAAAATTAAACATTATATAATAATGAAGAGCCTTAAACTTATTCTTTTAAGGTTTTAAACAAAAAATAGTGTCAATTTCATGTTAAATTGACTAATGTTTCATCGGTGTTGTTATATCATCAAGTAATTTTCTCTCATATTTTATATTATCTTGTTTAAACTATCCTGCTATTCAAATTTTGAATATTTTTGTAAAATCTTTTAAGGAAATTATTATAATTTCAAATATTTTACATAAGTCTTTATTCACAACTACAGATATCATTAAGATTGTGTTAACAACTTTTCAATTACAATAATGAATAGTTTGAAATCTTAAATAAACTTCGATAAGAAAAAAACTGAATTTATGCATTATATATTAGTCTTTCTGTATATAATTTAATAAAAGTTAATGGCCATTAGAAAATAAGGACCAATTTAATTTTTTTAGAGAATAAGAATCACATCATAAATCTTTGAAAATAGATATTTTTAGTCTCTTTAAAATAAAAGCAAGTTTTGATTTTCGTTCCTACTGAAAAAAATATTTTTTTATGTGATTTTTCATTTTAGTTCTTACAAAATATGTGATTTTTCGTTTAGTTTCTGTAAAATATTTTACTTTTATTTGTACTCTTTTAAATTTAAAATATTGTTTTAGTTTTAAATATTTATTTTCAAAATAGATAAATAATATATACTTTATGAATCTTAAATTTTTTTAAAGATTACAATTGTAGTATGTCATAGTCGTTCATTTCTGTTGTCATTTACAACTAACAATAATTGTCAATACAATATAAAAAAAAAATCTTGTTTATAACATACAATTTTGTATCCCACCTAATTAATAAATTAAAGTCATGTGTACGAAACACGACTTACCCATTTCTTATGAAAATTTCAAAATATGAAAATTCTAACAAATTACATTATTTCATAAAAGAAAAAAACACACACCATATTTTGGTATTAAAAGAACCAGTTGCCAAAAGAGTGTGTGTATACACCAGCATAAAGCTCGCGATGAGACCTATCAAACCCTACAATAATATCCATGGTTAAAGTTACAACTTCATGCCTTAGTTCCTTTGCTGCATATCATGATTTAGTTACCGAACGTTGCATGCAGTATTTGTAAAAAACAACATTTAATAAATTATACGTTTTTTTTTTTTCCAATATTCTTTTATAAGAATAGATCCCAATTTTAAGATTTTCTCTTCCACTAGTCAATATTCCCATAAAGTAAATTATTTCTGAACAATAATTAATTTAGTCAATTATTTAATTTTACATCGATCATTTGGATTCAAGCTATTAATCCATCATCCTTTGTTAAATAAACCTCAAAGGTTTAATACAACAAAAGGTTTATAGAATATTATTCTATTTATGCAAATTTAAAAATACTAAATAAACTTGAATTTATAAATATTTTTCAAACTTTGTTCTGATAATAAACATTATTACTGATAAATACTAAGATCGTTCAAATATGATAGTAAGAAATACATTATTACCTTACATGTACCTAATTTCCATTTTCATATATTATTAGAAACTCTTCATTCATTTAATATTTTATTTCAAAAATCGATGTTATTGTGACATTTTTAATGTAAAAAACACGTCATTAAATATTAATTTGTGTATGATATAATATATTTGTTATTTATTTTTATAAAAGAAATTATTTTATAATTATTTATTTACTTTAGTTTTCATTTTTTAAAATTAATATTAATAAATGTTTAGATATTCATCCATGAGAAAGTGTGTGTGAGGTAAAAGAGTGATTAAACAGGAGAGAGTGTGTGTGTGAGGTAAAGAGTGAATGCAGTAACCGGTAACGTGACGTCACCTGGATTTTCATGGTGGAGCACCGAGTTCATGACGTTGATGGAGTTCAGGTCTTGGCGTGGGCCCCACTCCGTCCACGCGTCCTCCCCAAAATGCAGGTCCGCGAAGAGCCCAATCTTGAAGCCTGCACCCTCCGCCATTCGAACCTGTCTCTCCGCCGCACCGCACACCGATCGGAATCGTAAGGCGGATGCTGATCGGACGGTGGAGATCAGAGAGAGAAAGAGTACGGGTAACAGTATCTTCCACTTACCTCCTCCTTCAGTTTCCATTGCTGTGAGAGAAAACCACAAAAAGTGAAGCGTCTAAAACAAAACGGCTTCAGAGAATGGAAATACGGTGCGTTGCACTTTTCTGAGTGCATTATAATGCATGTGGACAGATTGGTTAATGCCATTGTACGAAATGAC
>Ga0099823_1003253_pt1 | contig 15268 bp, 5 predicted proteins | sample CowpearedBW_FD_76831 | JGI IMG/M metagenome (GOLD analysis project Ga0099823, IMG submission 76831) | Root nodule microbial communities of legume samples collected from California, USA - Cow pea red BW | ecosystem: Host-associated > Plants > Roots > Nodule | place: USA: California | collected...
AGCTGAACCGAGGCATAAAAGTTGTCTGAAATTGCAAAAATGCCACCGCGCCATTATATGCTTCGGTTCCTGGACAACCGAGGCATATAAGGCGAGGTAAAAATCAATTTCTGCACTAGTGTAACCTCAATCCATTAATTCATTCAGCATTTTGTGTGCCATGTTTGTAACTATCTGTCTTAAATATGTCGTTCACAGGGACGATGAGTCCTTCCAATAGTTTATGGATCGGTTTGCAAATACGGCCAACAAGGTTCCCAACCTCCATCCATCAACAATCATACATGCCATTATATGTGCACTACGCCCAAGACCATTCCTGATTTCTCTCATCAATGATCTATTTGGAAACACGGATAAGCTCAGGATATGAGCAACCCAACACATGTTCATAGAAGAAATTAGAACAAAATTATAGGCCTTAAGTCAAAGGGTGTCTCAGACAATCAACTTATAAAAATTCGACGACAAGGTAAGTACGATACTTACATGCGACTCAACACTAGCCAAGAGGCTATGTTACAACAAGCTTGCCATAACCTTTCCCAAATCCAAGGTCCAGGGATCGTATCTGATGAGTTCATATTTTTTGCCTCATTTAATGTTTAATTTTGGGAATTTAATTGAATTTTTTTGTCCTTAAAAGATTTATTTAATTGAGATTTTTAATAATTAAGCTTATGGAATTTGTGAGATAAAAATGGCTTAAAAAGTTATTTTTAGTTGCATAAATTATTCTTGGATATTTTAAAGTTTGTTGATGCAGTTGAAGTTAAATTGAGTCATCAAAAGTGTGGGATTGAAAATGTTTCGAGTTACAAGTTAAGTCTAAAATCAGTAAATTCTGAAAAGAAATAATTCAGGAGCTGAATGTACCCCATACATTACTTATACACTCCCCACGTTCCAAATGGGCCACACAAAATGTATTTCTACACTCTTGTCTTTGTCCATTTTCACCTTATGTCCACTAATAAACTAGATCCCATCATATGTTGCTATAGTTTATGAGATATATGATATTATATGTGATACAAACATAATCCGTTAATAGTGAGAGAACTGATTAACGTATTACTCATAGGCATAAAGAGGCTATAAATACATGTTATCACAAGCAATAGACCCAATCTCATAATTATTTTTACTCATACACTCATTCTAAATCTTGTACTAACTTGAGCATCGAAGTCCTTGCATGTGGACTTTTCGTCATTTGTGGTGATTCGGAGTTCAGCAAAACACGAATAATCATGTTCTTGGGAGATATATGTCAAACAAAAACCAAAATAGAAATGGAGATGCAGGGGATCGAACCCTGTGCCTCTCGCATGCGAAGCAAGCGCTCTACCATTTGAGCTACATCCCCTTGTACATATGAATTTGAAAGCAATTACAAAAGATCGTAGTAATTTTTTTGTGGTAAACGAAATAAAAATGCTTGAATGAATTTCTTTGAAGGGAGTCATTCAAAAATTGAACTTAAAAATAAAGAAGATGAGCTATATTCCTATGCAAAACCTTAGAAAATATTTTCATTGATGTTACGTTGATGTGTGTGACTAATTGGTGTAACAAATTAGAGTTTTTTAGTTGTGTATTTATGATATTTTCATTAGACCAAATGTGTTAGTAGTTTTTTTTTTAGTGCAAAGGTTTAGCAGTTAAAAGCATTGTTAAGGATAATTAGTGAGTGATGTTTTTGTTTTTGTTTCTAACTAGTTTTTATTTTTGTTTTTGATTATTGTTTTGATTTTCGTTCATTTATGTATTTTATCTATGAATCACGTAAAAAGTAATGGTTTTTACATCATAGCTAATTAGTGAGATGTTTTGATCTATATGCATGTTGATCACATGAGCTTAAGGTTTTTAATTTTAATTGAGAATCTGCTTTGATTAAATTTAGAAACTTGAATATGATTGAATAAGTTTTTGGCAATGATTGAGAATGTACTTTGATTAGAGGTGAAAAATTTCACTAGAATTAATCAAGAATGTACTTTGGTTAATTAGCCTTTTGCTTAAGTTCAGAGTTAAAATAATGGATATGATTAGGCAAAGTAATATTTAATTGAAAATGTACTTTATTTAAATTTACTATGATTAATCTACAAAGTTCTTGCTTTTGATTGAGAAATTACTTTGGTTAATAGTGAAAACACAAACAAATTAATTAAGAATTTAATTTAATTAATTTGAAGTAAAAAATAACAGTTAACTGAACAATAATCTGCAGATAACTGATGAAGAATTTATAATGAAAGCAATGGAATTGACTTGTTTTACTATAATTGTTTCAAAATCTTTTATTAATTTGCTGTTTCATTTATTCACAAATTTTTTTCTATATTTTTGCATATCATCATATAGTTTTAATTGTATTAGGTTAGATTTTTATATGACTCAAATATTGAAAATCAATTATGTATTTGTTGGGATATGACTCAGGGTTAGCTTAACCCTATCTAGTTGGTTCACTACTAACTTGTCAACACTGAAGTTGTTAGAGTTAAGTAGTGTTAATTTAATCGCTTCACGATAGCGTTGTCATCTATTCACATCAATAAAGTTTAAGAGTGGTTTATAACAGTAAAGAAGTCGCATGTGACTACAAAAAAAGAAAAAGTAAATAAAAATATCAAATTACTAAAAAACTAACCATTAAGAAACTTGTCAACAAATTAAACATGGATAAGAAGGTAACTTCCCTATTATTGATTTTATATTATAATATATTTATTAAAGAAAGTGAACATTGAGTAATGTTGCAACTTATAATACTAATGAGGTAAATTTTCAATTGTACTAAATTTAATTAGGTCAAACACACAAAAAAAGGTTGAACTTTAATTATATATCTTTTATTGTATTACATTTCAATTAGGTTTAGGTTTTTTTTAAATAGAACACATTCACCTAAGATGGTTAAAAAGTGGTTCGTAGAAAAAATAATGATTTACACGATTTTAGAATTTTGATCGACGATCTATCAATATTACTATATCACGATTATGCATCTAACTTGTAAAATCTTAAGATCTTACGATTTTATGGCTTACTGAATGTTTGTTGAATTGCAATTCAACTTTACTAATAATTGATGCACTCTTTGTATGAACAACAAAATGATATATAAACTCTTTCATTTTAGTAACATCTATAAGACACTTTATTTTGAATATTATATTTCCTAACTCATTGACTAATGGTAATGGGACAAAAAGAAATTAATGAAAAAGAAAACGTTTAGAAAAGACAAGCAAATGTAAGAGGAAAGATTTACAATATAAAAAAAGAAAACAAAGGTAAGAGAAGAGAAAGTGTTAGAAGTTTGCTTTATGACTCCACGTGTGTTCTCTGTTTTTTATTTGTTTCACTTTTTAAAGTATTATTTTAGTTTTAAGATGCAGTTAGGAGGAGTTAAATGCTGACTTATAGGAAGTTGGTTAATTGGAAGTTATGTTTTCTATTTTTTAGAGAAGTTATATTTTTTAAGTGTTGTAATATTGTAATTATATGTTGTAATTGTTATTGAACTTCTTCTCTATTGCTGAAGTTCAATTTCTATAATTGTTGCAATATTGTGAAATATTATTCTGTTAATCCAAATAAGTCTAATATATGTCAACCAAGAGGGGGATGAATTGGTATTTTAAGATTTTCAAAGTTTTAAAAGATTCTTAAACTATTTGTTAATATTTGAGAACACTTCAATCAATTTAACAATGTTGCATTAATGATTAATTTAAACAATTAGGAATATTAGAAAGGATGAAAGACACAAAAGAAGACAATAATTTTTATACTAGTTCGATTCAAGATGAATCTACATCCAGTATTCTTCTGAACAAATCGAGCTTAGAATGATTCCACTAAATCAATAGAGTTTCAAGAATTACAAGTATTGAGAGAACCAATTAACCTATTACTCATAGGCATAAAGAACTCCAATACTAACATGAAACATGTTCGACAAAAAAAAAATGTTAACGTAATTAGGTTAAAAGGATTGTATTCATTCACTTTTAAAGTTTAGGGACCAAAATGTATTAAAATTTTAGATAAGGACGAATTTCAATTTTTGGTCAAGGTTCGAGGACTAAAACCATACTTATAAAATCAAGGTCTTGAAGAAAATATCTTTGGTCTACCCAAGCTACAATCATTATAGAATCTAAAACAAGGTCTTGAATCCTTGTCATTCTAGGATTCTTGTAAAATCATACAATAAGACACTAACATAGAAGTGGCCACTATGATTGTGTATTATACATAGTTGAGTTTGCTACATTAAAGTTGTGTTCAACGTGTAGGTTATCATGATTTAAAAAGAAAGTTGATGAAAATAATGTTGATGAAGAAACATATGGCTCCTAGCTAAGGTTTTGTGGAACCTTCCTACAATACCCAGAATGGAATTACTATTTTTCCAATAAAGAATAAATGATTTCCCAATATATGGTAACTTGAGTGGTTATAGTGTAAAAGGTCATTTTTCATGTCACACATGTATAGAAAACACGAGTTATACTCAATTGAAGCATGGGTAAAAATCCGTTTATACTAAGCATTGAAAGTTACTTCCTTGTAACCATCCTTATGCAAAATGAAGAAAGCATTTAATGAAAGGTAGGAGGATGAAGTTGCGTCAAGACCCCACAATGGTGAAAAAGTATATGACTAGGTGAAAAACATTAACACTGTGTTTGAAAAGCATCAAACAAAGAACACTAAGAAGAACATTTGGAAAAAACTATCAACATTCTATAATCTTTCACATTGATGCAAAATTGATGTAAGACATTATATACATGTGATGCATGTTGAAAAAAATGTTTGTAATAGTGTAATTTGTACTTTGCTAAACATAAAAGGAAAGAGAAAAGATAAAGTTAAAAAACAACCAAATTTGGTTGGCATGGGCATCCGTCCTAAGTTACATCGACAATTATTTGAAAGATGCACATATTTGCGGCCAAGTTGTCATGCTTTTTGTAAAAAGAAGAAGAAGTTGTTTTCAGTGTTTAAGTAGTGTAAAAGTTCCACAAGGTTACTATTCAAATATTAAGAGTCTTGTGTCTATGCAAGATTTGAAGTCAATTGGTTTAAAGTCCCACGATTTTCATGTGCTTATATAATAACTTTGGTCAGTGGCTCTTCGCGCCATCTTACTAGCTTCGGTTAGAGATCTTATGACATATTGACTTTGTTATGCAATGCCATAAGCAAAACATTGACCCTCAAGTGTTATATGATTTAGATAATAAGGCAATCACAATAACAAACTTGTCATGCCTTTTGTTAAAAAAAGTTTCTTTTTCGTTGTTTAAGTAGTGTGAAGGTGCCATAGGGTTACTATTTAAATATTAAGAGTCGTGTTTATGGAAGATTTGAAGTTAGTTAGTTTAAAGTCCCACCATTGGCATGTGCTTATATAATAAATTTTGTCGGTGGCTATTCACATCATCTTACCAGCTTCGGTTAGAGATTTTATATCATATTTGAGTTTGTTCTGTAATGTTATAGGCAAGAAAGTTATTGACCCTCAAGTGTTATATGATTTGGAAAATGAGGCAATCATAATAACAAACTTATCATGCTTTTTGTAAGACCCAAAAAAATTAAAAAATTAAAAAAATAATTATTTAATCTAAATGCGGGTAATATAATCTTTATGGCATTTAATGCGGAAAGGTTATGACAAGAAATAGTACTATTTCAAGTAGTTGAGAGTACTTGACTATTGTGAGAGGACTTGGGTTTGAGTGTTGTGTATGTCATTAGTGTGTTAATTTAATTGTTTTATTATTTTAATAATATGCTTGACCATGGTGCGTGAGAATATAATCCTAGATGTGTAGGAATTATCACGAAACATGAATTGGTTGGTTGTGCATTGGTTTGGTAAATGTGTGGTTGTGTGTTAGAATCTTCCATGACGTGAAATAAGTTTCTTTATGCAAAATACTAAGCATTGAAAGTTACTTCCTCGTGGCAAGGCTTCGAGAATGCAAAGCAATGGAATTGAAGATTCAAAGGTTGGGAATTTTTAACAAAGGTTCTAAAAAGGACAAGGTTTCTGTGTAAGAAATTGGGAATTTTTCCCCACACGTGACAAATTAAAATGAAACGTGTGATGACACATAATTTGGTAAGAAAAGTGGTCAAAATAAGTTGTCATCTAATTTTTTTCCATAACCAATTTTCATTTCTTTTCTTCCATACCAAAACACATAAATTGTGCACCTTCGTCTCCAAATCATGGTTCTTCATCACTCCTCCATCTATCTGTTTCATCGTGTTGTGTTGCATTTTTACTAACCAAATTCTCATTAACTTTAGTTTGAAAACCATTAAAAATTTTGTAATAATAAGAATGTAAAAAATCAGAATGAAGCATTCACACTACGAGAAAACTATTTTTTAATGGTAGATACATAGAGGCAGTTATCCCAAAATGACGCTACATTTGAATTAAAAAAAGTTATGTAATATTTGTAGTTAGTTTAAAACTAATCACCAAAATAAAAATGGAGATGCAGGGAATCGAACCCTGTGCCTCTCGCATGCGAAGCAAGCGCTCTACCATTTGAGCTACATCCCCTTATACATATGAATTTGAAAACAATTACAAAAGGTCGTAGTAATTTTTTTGTGGTAAACGAAATAAAAATGCTTGAATGAATTTCTTTGAAGGGAGACATTCAAAAATTGAACTTAAAAATAAAGAAGATGAGCTATATTCCTATGCAAAACCTTAGAAAATATTTTCATTGATGTTACGTTGATGTGTGTGACTAATTGGTGTTACAAATTAGAGTTTTTTTAGTTGTGTATTTATGATATTTTCATTAGACCAAATGTGTTAGTAGTTATGTTTTTTTTAGTGCAAAGGTTTAGTGGTTAAAAGCATTGTTAAGGATAATTAGTGAGTGATGTTTTTGTTTTTGTTTCTAACTAGTTTTAAACCCGTGCATATGCATGAATTGATGTTTTTTATTGTGTGTTTTTATGTTAGTAAATAAATATTATATTAAAAAATATTTAAATATATATTATATTAAAAGATATTTAGAAATAATAATAATAATATTTTAAGTGTATAATTAAATTTTGAATAGAATAAACGGGAAAATTATTCATAAGTTTAGAAGTCAATATATATGTAAAAATGTAAAGAGTAGATTTTGTAAAAACACAAAGAATATGACAGGTTAACAACTATTAAAACAAAAAGGATAAACTATGTAAAAATACGTAGAATATATTCTTTACAAATACAAACCAGTGTATGGACATATTGGTCTAATGTGTATTAGAATCATATAATCAATGCTTCGACAAATTCATCTTAGACTCGTCTAATTAGTATATGAACCCATTCATCTAATGTGTATTACTATACTCATCTAATGTGTATGGACAAATTCATCTAATGTATATTACATGACATGTCAAATTAGAGAATGGATAAAGTTGTCAAATATGTATCAATAAACTCGTATAATATGTGTATAAATAAATGCGTCTAATATATATTGCTAGACTCATTTAATCAGTGTATGAACAAACTCATCTAATGTGTGCTATAAAACTTATTTAATTAGTGTATGAACGAACTCACCTAATGCGTATTCTTAGACTTGTCTAATGAGTGCATGGAAAGTCTTGTCTGATGTGTATTTCTAGACTCGTCTAACCAATGCATCGACAAAATCTTCTAATATGTATTGCTAGACTGGTCTCATAAGTATATGGACACATTCGTATAATCATTGAGTGAACAAACTTTTCTAATGTGTATTAATATACTTTTCTAATCTATGTATGAAAAGACTTATCTAATGTATTTTGCTAAACTCATCTTATCAATGTATGGACAGACTGGTCTAGTGTTTGTTGATAGACTCGTTTAAGTAGTGTATGGATAAACTTGTCTAATGATTATTCTTAGACTCATCTAATCAATGTATGGAATGAATCATTTAAACTCGTTTAGGGTATGAACAAAGTTATTTAAATAGTGTTATTAAGACTCGTCCAATTTGTGAACGAACAAACTTGTATTGTGGTAATAGACTTTTTTAATTTATGTATAAATAAACTTATCTAATGTATATTGATAAGGTCATCTTATCATTATATGTTGTTGGAAAACTTGTCTAATCGATGTTTGGACAAACCCCTCTAATAAGTATTCCTAGACTCGTGTAATCAATGTATGAAATGTCTCATTTAATATTTTTTGTTGTGTTCCTGCGAAAATAATAATAAAGTATTAGGGAACACAAATCATGTTTTACCTAATCTTCGAATCTCTTGGATGGATACTCTTCGGTTTTGCTAGGTATATCTTCATGTCCTATTGTCAGATTGAACATTTTGGAGGTTACCTACAGAAAAGGACTCCAACGATCAAGTCAGCAAGAACTCTCAAAAGTCAAATCTTAGTTTTGGTATTAATGAATTGTGTACCTTTAATTATTGGGTCCACCTATATTTATAGCCCATTAATCATAAACTACTTGGCTTATGGGTTGGGCCTGCATTGTGCTTGCTAGGCCTCCTTTAGGTTTGTATGAGCCTCTCAAATATCAGGCTTATGACTTGATTCTAGGAGTTTAGCTATTATTTTCTAAGTTTGGAGTAGGTGACCCTTACTCATATTTGATATGCTTAAAGTAGGTGGCTTTAACTGTTATGTACATATCGTCTTCCTATATAGTTAACCAATGATTTATTGAAAATAGGACTATAGGTTGGCGACTAGGACCAGGTATCTGTTTATACCGGTTAGATCCACATAGTATAATATATTTTTCTATACTTTCCTATTAATTGTATGGACAAAATCATTTAATGTGTATTGTTGGTCTTGTTTAAGCAGTGAATTGATAGGCTCATTTAATGTTTTTTTGATATATTTGTTTAATCAATGAATATAATGCCTCGTCTAATATTTTTTGCTATATTCATCCATTTGTATATGGAAATACTCGTCTAATGTATATTGCTAGACTTGTCTAATATATATTTTGTTGTGCTAATCTAATCAGTGTATAGACAGGTTGGTCTAATGTGTATTGCAAGATCTGTTTAATATTTTTTGTTATATTCGTTTAATTAATGAACGAAATGGGTCATCTAATGTTTTTTGTTATACTCGTCTAATTAATATATAGATAGACTCGTCCAATGTATATTGCTAGACTTGGCTAATTTTTTACTATACCCATCTAGTTAGTGTATGGAGAGAACTATCCAATATATATTGTTAAACTCGTCTAATTTTTGTCTATACTCATCTGGTGTGTATTTTTAGACTTATTTAATCAATGTATGTTTTTAGACTCTTTTAATGACAAGATAAATACATTAGTGATATATTTTAAGATAATTAGATTTTTAGCTTTTATCTTTTGTCTTAGTCTTACTAAAATTAGGGTTAAGTACATTTTTAATCCCAACTTTGACGCGAATTTGAGATTCGTCCCTGTCCGAAACTTTTATATATTTTTGTTTTCAAACTTTAAACATGAATGAATATAGTCCTTTTAATCCAATTAAGTCAACTATTTTTGGCACTTTAAACGATTTCATTCTATTATTTTAGTTGTTTACACTGTTTAATACATTTCTACTTCAATATTATAATATTAAGAAGTATGGTTTTTTTTATTACAAATATATGTTTTATACTTTTGAAGTGAACAATTAAGTAAAACAAAGATTATAATATTAAGTAGTGTAACTTTTTTTGTTACAAATATATATTTTAAACCTTTGAAATGAATTATTAAATACAACATTTTAATTTATTTTGCTATCTATATAATTATTTAAAACCTTATATGGAATTTTATGTACATATCATTAATGTAACTTTTTATCAGATAAAACTAATTTAATTTTTATATTCTAAAATGAAGAAGGATATTTAACGATAAGAATATTTATATTATTATTTAATATAAAAAATATAAAAATATTTTTTATTAATAATTTTTTTACGACAAAATTATTTCATAAAATTTATTTTTATATTTTGCACGACAAAATTATTTCATCAAATTTATTTTTGTACTTTATTATCAATAAACATATATTACTTTTAAATATTATTATCTTAAGAAATAAAAATAATTTTTTTAAATTTAATTTTATAAAGGACTAAGTAATTAGATTAAAAAATTTATAATTTAAATATAAGTCATTCTTTAACATGATAAATATATTGACAATATAAACAATTTGTATTCTTAATAAATATATATTATATTTTTAAATATTATTTAATAAATAATAATAAAATATATTTATCTAAATTTAGTTTTATTAAGTTTCGAAGTAATTAGAAATCATAAAGGATAAAATCAAAAATGGAAAAAAAATAGTATAGAAAATTATTAATACTTTAATATAAGTTATTCTTTAAAAAATTATTAAATGACTAAATAATTAAAAATTATGAATGAATAAAATTAAGAATGAAAAAATAGTATAAAATAATGAAATTTATATTTTAATTATAAGGTATTCTTGAATAATAAATATATTGAAAATACATTATAATTTTTTTAGTGATAATTAAAATGTGTGTAAGAACGAACATTAAAGAAATAACTATTTATTTATTTCAAAAATCAAAAAAATTTAAAAATATCTTTTTATGAATGCATGTCATGGATTGAATTAATTTAAAAAGTAATTTCATATTTATTCATAATTGTATTTTTGAAGATTGATATAAAATTTTAAATTTGAGAAAGTTATAGTATTGTTTAAGACCTAAAATAATAATTTTAAATTTGAGAATTATAATAATTCTATTTAAGAGAAAAAATAATAATTTATTCCATATTAAACGAGTGAGTTGAAATATATTGCTATTTTTATCAATTTAAAAACAAATAAAATATATAAAAGAGTAAAATATTTTTTTGGGGAAGTTATGAAATGTCAAATTAATTAGTGTAAAATTAAGAATAAAAAAATAGTATAGACAAATTAGTTTAAAAATAAAAGAAGTGGATAAAAAAGTAAAATAAATTATATGCAAGTGTGGCAGAAAAATAAATATAAATAAATATAAAATAAAATAAAATAAATGGATAAAAAAAAAGAATAAATTTCACGCACATGTGGCAACAAAATAAATATAAATAAAAAAGAAATTAAAAATGTCAAATGACTAAAGAATTAACTTTTAGAACACTTGTCAGTAAAAGAAAACGGGTAATGTAATAATTTTGCTAATATCTTTTTTTTTAATAGATAATAGATTAGTAGAATAATTTTTAGGACTTACATGGAAAACACTCTAAGTATGTTATGAGTGTCCAACCATAGATTTACATGAAAAACATTCGAAGTATTTTAGGAGTATCCGACCATGAACTTATTTGGAAAACACTGTAAGTAGTGTATGAGTGTTCAACCATGGACTTATTTGGAAAACTCCAAATACTTTACTAGTGTCTCATTATGGACTTATCCGATAAACTCTGAGAATAAATTAAACGTCTAAAAGCGTGACGATATAATTACTTGAATATAACTTGGCCATTAGCTAAAGAAACATATAAAAAGCGTGACGATATAATTACTTGAATATAACTTGGTCATTAGCTAAAAGAAACATATAAAGTTGTTCATTTAATAACTTGGTCCACTTGCAAGATTTTTCTATTTGGTAGTCCTTAAATAGTACCGATAAGCAAAGTATCCAAGAGTGGGATTTTTGTAAGGGATCCAACCTGTGTCTCTCGCATGCAAAGCGAGCGCTCTACCATCTGACTTACATCACTTTTATAAGAAAGATGAACTATATTCCTATGCAAAACCTTAGAAATGCATTGTTAAGGATAATTAGTGTGTAATGTTTTTGTTTTTAATTAGTAGTTAGTAAGACTTGAAGAGGAAAGTGAAATGTGGATCTATAAATGGTACTGGTGATGAATAATAAAACAAAAGTGAACGAGAATTATTGACACACAGATAGCTAGATCTGTGGTGAACACATGTAGAGCATGGTACATAATTGTAGCTTAAATAAGTGAATAAGAAAAGAGAAAAGAGCATGGTGATGATAGGTGCGTATAGAAGGAATGAGCATAGAATAGTCAGAGTAGGGGATAAGTGGCATGCATGTTGATGCCGCAGAGACCTTGGGGGGAGCCGGTGTCCCTGCGAATCTTCATGTAACCTTCCTCTCCCCATCCTTGGCCCCAGGAATTTCTTATCAACCAGTACTTGCCACTTGCGTCCTCATCATACCCGATTGCAGTAACTGCATGGTTAAGTTGAGTTCCACAATCACCAGAGAAAACTCCTCCCCTGTAAAACTGAAATGCTTGTCCAGAAGCATCAAGGATTACTGAGACAGGTTGGTTGTTCACTGCCTGAAGAAGTTGGTCCTCCCTCTGCGGAGGCACCATCTGGAAACCTAGAATCCTGACTGCAGGATTCACAGAATGACAAGTCTGAGTTGTTTCCTTGTAAGGGTATTGTTCATCAGTTCCAAGACCCGTGCTTTTTATATACCCAAAGGCGTTTTCCAAGGATTCTCCTTGGCATCCGTGATAGCTGGCACAATCCACCAATTGTTGCTCAGACAACGAAATCAAGTTTCCGGTTTTTATTTGGTTAATCCCCTCAACGGTGGCCACGGCTGAAAATGCCCAGCAACTCCCTGCCACATCAAATCAAAGTCAAATATAGTCATCCAAACATATATATCAATGCATGCAAATGCAAAGCAACAACGTACCACACTGGCCCTGGAACTTAATTTTGTTAACGGCTCCTTTCTTTCTCCAATCCAAGCTTAACGAAATGTCAGAGAGACTATGGTTGATGTTGGAGGATGGTGGTGGTAGAGTGTGTGGGTTATAAAGAGCTCCTGTGTGAGACGCGAGGAATTCGTGGTTAGTTAAATCAGCAAAAAGGTTTAGGCCTAAAGTGTAGCTCTTGTTTCCTTGGTTGTTGTGTTTGTGTATGAACTCCAAGTTGTCCTTGAATATCTGTTGCCGTCTGTCCTTCTCAGCGCTATTAGCATAAACACGGCCATGCAGGGCAGCCCAGTCTGCATGCAGTGCAGCAATGGAAGGTTCAGAGAGTGCCCGGGATGTAGCACGAGATGTGCATGTCCACAAAAATATGAACAAGGTAACAACTACAGATTTTGTGTCTAGTATTGATGCCATTGCATGCACTTGCACCTAGGAGTTGATGAATGTGTTTAAGTGATTGTGAAGAAGTGAACAAGTATAAATAGAATAGAAGTGGGAGATTGGTGTGTCCTGACGCCGGGGCGTGCCCGATGGGTTACAACATCACAGATCATCTCCAGCAATCAAGCCGTGTTTGCTTCGTTTGCTGCGTCTGTCATATATCACATGCATGTCTTTGTCTCTTGCCTTCGTTAATATTTAGCTATACCTCTCACTTATCATAATCTCATCATGGTTAACTTCCTCTCTCTTTTGAAAAGTATAATACTTTCATTCTTCAAATATTTTCTACATCCCTAAAATAAATGTTAATTATCATCTTCCATCTAAAACTTAATTTTACAGAACATATTTATTTTCTAGAGCCTAAAACAATATTAATTCAATATTAAATTGTATATATGCTTTACTTGTAAATTTATTTCATTGATACAAATATTCCAGATTTTTAGTTTCGATATGGGGACTACCTTCCTTGTCCTTCATTTACTACAAAATTTATTTACATTGAAAATGTTATTTGCAACTTGTACCTTATCAAGTCAATTTCTATTTTGTCTCTCGTTACCCTAATTTTCCTTCAATCAAGGTCTGACTTTTCTTTTTCTGGAAAAACCAGTGCCGTGTGGAGAAATTTTAAAAGCTAAGGCATTACAAAATCATTTATTAGTTTTATGTTAATATTCATTTTTAAAATTATTAAGAAATATGATTTACCTTTTTTCCTTTTAACAATGGTAAAAAAATTAAATTTGAATAAAAATAAACATTAATATAGTTTAATATTATTATGTCATTTTTATTATCTAATATATTTTATTAAATTAATTTATTGTACCCATCAAAAATAATTACCAAAAAAATAAATATAATAAAATTTTGTAAAAAAAATATATATAAAAACTATAAGGTTAAAAAAATTGAAAAGTGAAAAATTTGAAAAAATAAAATAAAATTGCATCAACGTTAAAAAAAAAAAACTAAAATTGAAGTCGTTATATGAGACGACGACTTCACTCTCAAATGTGTAGAAACCGTAGTCCACTCTGACGACATTGTTTTTTCAAGAAAAAAAAAGAAACCGACTAGGAGGATGACGACTTCACCTTTAATGTCGTCCTCACCCATGATGATTTAATCCAATTTTGAAAAAAAAAATCCAACAGACCCTATTTTACAAATTCATGGTCAAAACGACCCAGAAATGCAAAAGAGCCAACTTGTGATTTAAACTCAAAAGAAATGGAGATGCAGGGGATCAAACCCTGTACCTCTCGCATGCAAAGCGAACGCTCTACCATTTGAGCTACATCCCCTTATGATGACTATTAAGTCGTAAACTTATATTTTTCATTCATTCATATTTTGCAACAAGTCTCACTACAAAATTTGGATTAAGTATATTTTTAGTTCTTAAAGTTTGATCATAAATTGGAATTCATACCTATCCGAAACTTCAATATATTTTGATCCCTAAACTTTAAAAACGGATGAATATAGTCCTTTTAACCCAATTATATTAACGTTTTTGGAGGTGTGGAATGCATTTTCCAGCAGATATTGAACCGAAAATGTGTCAAACGATGTAAACAACTCCAATACTAACATGAAACGCGTTCAACACATAAAAAAATGTTAGTGTAATTAGGTTAAAAGGACTATATTCATTCACTTTCAAAGTTTAGGGAGCATAATGTATTGAACTTTTAGATAGGGACGAATTTCAATTTTTGGTCGAGGTTCGTGGACTAAAAACATACTTATAAAATCAAGGTCTTGAAGAAAATATCTTTGGTCTACCCAACCAACAATCTTTATAGAATCTAAAACAAGGTCTTGAATAGTTGTCATTCTAGGATTCTTGTAAAATCAAACAATAAGACACTGACATAAAAGTAGCCACTATGATCGTGTATTATACATAGTTGAGTTTGCTACATTAAAGTTGTGTTCAACGTGTAGGTTATCATGATTTAAAAAGGAAGTTGATGAAAATAATATTGATGAAGAAACATATGGTCTCCTAGCTAAGG
>Ga0099823_1003260_pt1 | contig 15255 bp, 9 predicted proteins | sample CowpearedBW_FD_76831 | JGI IMG/M metagenome (GOLD analysis project Ga0099823, IMG submission 76831) | Root nodule microbial communities of legume samples collected from California, USA - Cow pea red BW | ecosystem: Host-associated > Plants > Roots > Nodule | place: USA: California | collected...
AATATTATATGTACCTAGGGAGCGTGGTAGTTTGTGGTGACATTTTTTTCTTCTTCACGCTTACACATCATGGAAGTGTGCTGATAGGAAGACGTACTATGTTTAAGTAAACTTTATCTAAAAGGGTATTTGTAAAGTTCACTTCTTTTCTTTTAAATCTTGTTGGGTCTTGTTTAATTAAAGGGTCCAAGGTAAGTCTATTTGTTTTTCCAAAACTTGTTGAGTCTACTCACTTCCATTCTGCCTAGTTTTTTCATTCATTTTCTTTCTTCTCTTTTTGAAATAGAAGTTGTACTAGGGCAGTTACGAAATTTCCCTCTGAGTTAGCGGAACGTTCTTCCCCCTACGTAAGTCAATCTCCAACCTCTGTCACATCTTCAACTTTTCTGCTCTGGAGCTATAATTCCACTTCGATTCTTGTATGGAGATTCGCTTTCCCTTCCTGTGCCTTGTGTTTTCAGTTTTGTAGTTGTTTATGGAGCTGTAGTACCTTTCCATTGGGACTGATTTTTTTTTGCTGAGTTAACTTCTGTAAAGGTAAGGTAAACTAGAGCTTTAAAATTTTGTTTAAGTGTCTTGCATATTTCGTTTTTGGTCTTGAATTGTGCTTAAAATGTTGTTTTGATGTTTATGGTTGTGTTTTTTTTTATTTGTGTTGTTTGGGATTTTTGGCTTTTACATATTGAAACCAGTGAAAACATGCTATGCTAGCTTAAGCGAGAATTTTTAACTTAAGCGCTAACTTAAGCGGGAATTTCTAGTTTAAACGAGATCAATCTAGCTTAAGCGAGAACTTTAGCTTAAGCAACAATAACATAATTTCACTTTGCTCTCTGTTCGAATTTTAGCTTAAGCGATATCAATCTAAATTAAGCGATAATTTCTAGCTTAAGCGAGATCAATCTACCTTAAGCGAGAATTGTTGCAGAATTTTAATTCCTTATTTTAACTTGTGATTGACTGAGTTAATGTTAACAATATGATGTATGAAGCTATGCATGAAAGATGTGACATTATTATTTTTTACTTGTACTTGATGTGTTTAGCTTGAGATGATAATTATTCTAAGATAACATGTGAAATGTTGATAATAAAAGGGTTTCAAGGGAAATATTTGGTGATAGTGTGGTTAATGTATGCCTTGATTTAGGAGATGTCTAGATAAGGAAGGTATTTTGAACTCTAATAATTACTCACGTAGAGTAGAGTGATTATGTGGTGAGAGTGGTAGAAGATCCTTGTCTTGGGAGGTGTTTAAGCCTAAGACATATTGGGATTTACCTTGTGATTGATTGAGTGATAACCCCTTATGGCTAGACTCTACAGAGTTTAGAAATCACTCACACTCACATAGAGTAGAGTGATTATGTGGTGAGAGTGACAGAAGATCCTAGTCTTGGCAGGTGTTTAAGCCTAAGACATATTGGGATTTACCTTGAGATTGATTAGGTGATAACCCCTTGTGGCTAGACTCTGCAGAGTTTAGAAATCAACGCAGGTGCATACTTCCTTAGAATTCTATATCAAGCGCATAATCCGAATATTGAGTCTAAAGTCAGTTGGGTGTTTAATTTAGTTTAAGTTTCTTTTCTCGATGTATGTAGTCTTGGGTGATGTACTTATGTAACTATATTTACGTATGAATGCTTAAATACACTAGCTTACCCTTCTTTCTTTCTATGTTTGTTTCCTTGTTGTATTTTCCTTTTTGCAATGATCACCAAATGTTGGTGTGAGCAGATGTGGAGACTCCTGATGATCATCAAGACGACGAATGTGTAGTTTAGGCTTGTTGGTTATTGCTCTTTTGAGCATCTTTTGTAAAATTGGTCATATGTAATTCCTTGCTCTATTGAGCAATCTTTTGTCAATCTGATTTATGTTTTAAGACATGTTTATGGCATTGTTCTGTGTTCATGGTACTTCTATTTTAAGTATATTTTGGGATGACTGTAATGGTTAAATTCTGATATACTTTCTGTTATTTGCTCTATTTTATTATAATATATGATTTTTATTCATTAGAGTTATTCTATTAAATAAGATGTCACATGCTTAAAGACTAATATACACCGAAGGTCACAGTATAATGCACATATTAAAATTATAAATTATTAATGCTATAGTAATATTTTATTTTAAAAGTTTAAAAAGACTTTAATCTTACAATAAATCTAGATTTGCAAATTTAGGATATTATCTTTATACGGAGTTATTGCAAATCCATTCTAGCCACTAAAAATTGGAGATGTTTTTCGCATTTGTCCTAGTAGCATTAAATATTTTCAATGCAATCTATACTTCAATTTGAATGAATGTGCATAAATTATTATGCCTATGTCAAATTACTTTTGTAGAAAATAAACCAAATCCATAAAAAGAATGTTAAATTGTGTATTTAAGATTTTCAAAAAAATCCACAAAGCTTCGCTTGATAAATGCAAACATACGAAGTTTATACTTTACAGACGTATTGTCAAGAAATTTGGCATAAGAACAATCTTTGATGAGATTTCTCATAAGTAACTTCAAATTGACAAACTCACAATGTAAAATACTTTAAGTTGATAAACATTGAATATTATTTGAATCATAGTCACTCTAAATATACCGTATTGTTTGAATATACAATCTCTCTTGACTAAGACTTAAGTATTCTTTAAACCTAACTACTCTCGGCTAAACAACTTTGTTTTGACAAAAGAGTGATCTAAAAGATCATAAGTTTATTAACTAAGAGAGGTTACATCATAAAAGATATGAGATGATAAATACTTTTTGAGGTTGTTAACAAACCCCAACAATGATCTTGTTCACAAGCTAAAGCTAAAAGATCGTCAAAGATTACAAGAACTTTGAGAGCAATGTAGTGTCTAATAATAGAGATGACAAATAAAAACATCTCTAATATATTTTTTATCTTATTATATATTTTTTATGTAATTATGTTAAAATGATGTATGTCAATTAAAATTTTTTTATGTTTCATAGTTGAATATTTCTATTATTTTTTAATATTTTTATTTATTTTATATTTTCCTTTCACATAAGTATGTTTAATAGTATAAACCTTTCATTTACTAGGTGATATAAAAAAAATTCTTTACTTATTATTATTAATTTTTGTTTCATTTGTAAAACTCTTTTGTTTCGTTAAAACAATTTTCGTTATTTCTCAACCATTGAGTATATATGTTGATATTTGAAAAATTTTCTTACATATCTCTAAGATATTTTTCATCTTATCATATCATTAATTATACATTCTTTTTCTTTTCACGATTTCTTTCAATAGCCTCTCAACTTATTTCTAAGACACATATTTATTATTTTTTTAATATTATTATTTGTTGTTTATTTTCGTTATGTAGAACACTATTTCAATATATTTTATCTAATTATTTTTTATTTTCTAACACATTATCAATCATACTGTAATTTTCTCACTATAATTGTATAAATAACTTTTATTTACTACAATATAAAAATTTAATGTAATTGCCATGAATATTTTTTTATCACTATCCAACATATATTAGAGTTCAAAAGATACAAGATCTATGTCAAAAATTATATTATTATATTTATTATTTGTTCTTTGTGTCATTTTGATCAAGTGATATATTATTATTTTTATTAGTGTATAAAAAAGAGATTCATTAGAATTTTAAAAAATTGAAGTAAACAAACATTTAAAATATATTTTAATTTGAATATTTGTTTTTCTTTTATATTTTTTTAAAATATTTTTAAATTATATCAACTAGGTTTCATTAATGTTTGCAGTTTGCAAATTTAATAAATGTATTGGTTCTCATGAAATTTTATTTGGTATTCTACTCTAAAATGTAAATAATTATAATTTATTTCAAAGTATTTGATATCGAAGAAACAACAATCCCCTAATATTGATTATTTGATAATATTATGTTTCCTTTATCGTAATTTTTTATTATTTTTTAAAAATTAATTAAAATTAATATTGAAGTATTTGATATTGAAGAAACCATCATTCTTCTAATATTGAATATTTGATAATATTATGTTTCCTTTAATGTAATTTTTTATTATTTTTTAAAAATTAATTAAAATTAATATTGAAGTAGTAAGAGAACGGGGGGTACAGGTATGAGTACGAGATTATACCCGTTATCTGGTAGGGATAAGGATGAGACAAAAATTTGGGTATGAAAATGTGGATGCATTTTTTCTAGAAAGATGTGTATGGGATAACGAAACTCGTTCTGACTCCGTTATCATTCCTATCTAATACACACGTGCTTTAAGCTTGACATGCAATATGTCAAACAAAATCTTTTGTAATGTTTAATTAAAAAATCTCTTCTTCTAATATTAATTATATTTAAATAATAACGTGCAATCTAAAGGATAAGAGAAAGAAGGAATTACAATTTTGTATTGTTCCTTTGTTAACAAAGACAATATTTAGTTCTCAATCAAGTTTTACTAGATAGACCACTATCGCAAAGATACAAATAGGTATAATTTAAATCCCAGAAAGAGTCACTCCCAAAATAAACACAAGAACTATTTAAAACTTAGACTCTTGTCTAACACGAGTATATTTTTGAAATTTAATCACTCATAATTTACATGAGTTCTTTGAAACTCAACGATTTTTTTACTAACATAATTATTATTTGTAATGCAATCACTCTCGGGAAAAAATGAGCACACAGTCACTTCTAACTAGACTACCAGAGAACACGAACAATATTATTCTCACAACAACTATAAGGCTTGGAAGTTTTTTATGTTATTTTATCATCGTTGTCGTTAATGGACCTTAATCTTTCTTTTCCAAAAAGGTCTTATTTATAAATCTTGGAAGAAAAGAGATTGTGCACATTATTTATTGTCGTGTTGTGAGGATAATTTATTGCTACTTCTTCTTTTTGTGTCTGTGCATGTTTCAAGGCTTCAATACGTATTAAATGTTCTTAACGTGGCATTGAATGTGTGTGGCCAAATGGTTGAACGATTTTCGTTCTCAAACAAACATGTTGTCTACCATTAATGATGTGCTCAATCAAAGTAGCTTTTTGCCAATGATTTTCTTAGCGCTTTCTAAACGGTTGAGCAGATTAATTAGGATCCCAACCACACTTTGCTCTACGCCTACTCTTGAATTCCATGTATAAACTCCATCGCTCTCCTAAAACACAAACCTATCAATGCATTTATATTTGCATAATGAACAAACTTTATCGTTATTTATTACGCTAAATGTCATTATACTATTCGTTTCTACCTCAACATATATATATATATCGCAAATATATTATTCCATCAACAGTTGTCAAATGATTGTCCGAGATATCGGGATCGGGAGAAAAATGATAGTAAAATACAGAAGAAAAGAATGAATGAGCAAATTACAGTCTGAATAAGCAAGGTGATGGAAAAGGAAGAAGGAGATAGGAAGAAAAGGACGGTGTAAAGATGAAAGTAGAACGTGGCAACCACAAAACCTTTGACCTCCTTTTTAGCTCCTTTCACCCACATCTCTCCACGACTTCTCCGAGGAAACACGACAACCGTGTTATACAACTCGTCCATAGACACGCGTTGGTAATACCTTAAGCTATCAAATAGAATATTTAACTTGGGTTTTCCACTGTCTGGTCGCTTACCCTTAGAAATCTTAAGGTAATAGGTGTATCTTACATAAAGTAGCTCATTGGGCAAATTCCTGAACTGTTGATCAACCACATCGGAGCATTCCAAACTGCTAAGGTGTCCAATGGATGAGTTCAATATTATTTCCACTCCAGCGTCCTGTGCTGTGTTTTGCAGCATCTTCATTTCAGTTGATGTTAGTTCGTTCAGTCGTGAAGGATCTGAGCAATCCTCAATAACAAGGTAGTGAAGACATTTTATGTGAATCTCGCTCGCAACCCTCATCAGTTCCTTGCACCCTGCAGATAAAAGCAACTCATCTTGTTTCTCCGGACACCAAATGGGACCATCATGGCTTTGCAGCAGAGAGAGCTCAGCATGCAATGGGAGATAAAATTTGAGAAATCTTAAACAAGGCATCTTTTTAAAAGTGCCTAATCTCAAAGGAAAATCTTTAATTCCAGACACTTCTATCTGCATCCCCTCCACCTTGTCAGTTCTCTGAAAATTTCACAATGCCAATGAAAAATTAACACTTATATGCTGATTGAAATATAGTTGCCACACAAAGACATTTTCATGGAATTAATTATGGTGTGTCTTTCTCTTACCAGGTTCTGTTTCAGTACATCAGATACTTCCATAGGATCCCTCAACCGGCTGCGTTTTCTGGGATATTTAGTAGATTCTTGACGAACTATTTCACAACCCATTTCTCGGATCAAGTCATGAATCTGTATCCTGTTATCTGATATTGTTATCAGAGCTTTTTGCTGAAGAGCCTCTATTCCACTAGCTCCATGAAATCCCCAAGCATCCAGTTGCTTGATCACGTAATCTTTGTCATCGTCTTTGAAAAAGAATGCAATGTCTAGAAATGCCTTTTTCTCTACTTCATCCAAACCATCGTAACTGAATCTTAACACACTTTGAATTTCCTCATTGGGATACTTCTTGATTTTACTTAATGCACACTCCCATGTGTCTATACCCCTGGAATGAAAATCTGAACCTAAAACTTTCAAGGCTAATGGATTGCCCTGGGCAATTTTAACCACCTCTTCAGATAGCTCTTTATAACCCTTTCTGGGTTGGTTTTCATTGAAGGCATTTAAGCAGAAAAGCTTGAGGGAATCTTGAGGATCCATTTCCTTGACCTCGTGAATCCGATTAACTCCTCCAGTGGTAAGCACACGCATATCTCTACTTGTAACGAGCACTCTACTCCCGGGGCCAAAGCAAATTGGCTTGCCAATAAGATATTTCAATTGTTTTGGAGTATTCACATCATCAAGCACAATCAGAACTTTTTTCCGAATCATCCTTCTCTCAACAGAATTTAAGATTGTTGCTTTGTTTGTGCCACTTGTATAAAGACCTTCTCCCTCCATTAGTTCAGATATAAGTTTCTCCTGTAAATTACTCAGTCCGTGTCGTTCCACTTCTTCTTTCACATTCAAGAAGCAACAACCTTCATATTCAGGAGAATATTTATCAAATATAGTACGAGCAATGGTTGTCTTACCTATGCCACCCATGCCCCAAATTCCAACAAAACGAACTTCACTTGATTCCTTTAGCAATAACGATTGAATCTGTGCAATGTTTTGATCAATTCCAACGAGGCCGTTAGACCCACTTGGGCTAAAGTTGGTCAACGTTCCAGAAATGCGTTCTACGATTTCATCGACAAGATCAGATTCATCACTAGATAAAAAAAAAAGAATAGATAAGACAGGAGAAAAGAACTAACACATAATAGTAACACATTAGAAGTGTGCATCGGGAAAAAGAAAATGAAAGAAAAGAAGGCTCACTCAAAATTTTTTGGATAATGAAACCCTGCTACATGACTAGCCTTTTCCAAAGCTGATCTCCAACTTTGTACCATGAGCATGTTTTCCTTGAACATGAGCATGTTTTCCTTGAACCTTTCTTCATGTTTAGCCAAAGCAACTGCATAATTCCCTCGCTTCGACCGCACATCTGATGGATCTACATTGTAGAAAACAGGTAGAAGAATCTGTTTGTTTTTTTCATTGCATTCAACCATTTTGGCAAGCTCTTCCAAGCACCAGGGTGATGAAGCATAGTCTTCTGAGAATATGACCAATAAAATCTGTGACCCTTCAATTGCTCTCAGAAGTGCGGATGATATTTCATCTCCCCTTTCAATTCTCTTGTCCACGTAAACATCAATCTTTCTGCGACATAATTCCTTATTCAAATGGCTAAGCAGACCATTCCGTACATCGGGCCCTCTAAAGCTGATGAAAACATCATGCTTTAATCCAGTGGCAAGACAAGAGTATGGAGGTTCCATTTGGACAAAACAAGAGCAAATCAAAAACCGTCTTAGTGGATCTGGCAACCTTTAACGCAAACAGCTTATGTTCCAAACTGTAACGTATCTGTAAAAGACAAAGTGGTAGAAAAAATTAGCGTATTGACGAGGACAAGCAAGAAAGTTAATGATTAGTACAAACCTGTCAAATAATCAAACTTGTTGAAATTGAAACAATTTTTTTGTAATGTGGAAAGTGAAGACATTGGATGAAGATGTTTGTGATATAAAGATTGAGAAATTTAAACCAAGTCAAAAGGCGTGTTGCGCCTTCCAATAGTATATTTACTTAAAATTCCGACTAGTTTACCTTATCCGGATATATTATAAAGAAAATGAAGATGTAGCTGTACACGTAGTTCTACGTAATTATTGTGGATTTTTTATTCGTAAGTTGTGTTGGTCAAAATATTATGGTTTTTAAATGAAAAAAAAAAAATGAAAAACTCGACTTGAGACACAAGATACCGACGAGGAAATAGAAGGTGTTGTACCTACCGACGCTAACAGATGTCAATCCCTGCCCACTATTAATTACAAGATGCTCTACTTTGAATTCTACCAAAGAAGAAGGACAATGGTAAATTTATTTTGATACATCTATTCAACACTTAAAATAAAAAAAAAATATATATATATATATATATATATATATCAGATTTAATCAATATTTTATATGTTTTTAAGTTATTTTTAAAAGAAAATACAAGAATAGAGGTATAAACAAATCCAACAAAAACAACAATTTGAATTCAATTCACTACTAGGTAAACAATCACAGTATTATCTACAAGGCAGACGCTTTTGTTAGCATACACCAATCTTTTTAGTTTATTTATTTCTGACTCTTGGGGTTAGCATGTGTATAATCATATCTTTTGTAATATTTTATATACAGTCAATAATATATAATTTTCTTCTTCCTATATTTTTTTTTTATTTTTTGTGATATTAGAACCCCAAACAATTTATGATTAAGAAGAGATTCTTGTATTATTTCCTTTTTCCTAAGCCATAAATTTTAAGTCTCTTTCGCAAATTAATTTTTATGATTAAGAAGGGGATTATATATTATTAAGTGTATATAAAATGTTATAAGAGGTGTGATATATATACACACAAAGCTAACACTAAGAGCAAAAAATAAATGAGCCTAAAACATGAGTTTATGCAACTTTTCAGGTTTCACTTGATCACAAGTTTGTTTTCTGCTTGGAAAATTTTTCATGTTTTTTTATGTCATTTTAAGGTATTTGCAATCCTCTAATATTGGATTTGTATTTTATTTTGTTTGTTGCTTTTGTTGTGTTTTTTTATTCAATTTGTTATGGCAACTTGTAAAGATGATTCTCTTCCATCTATTATGTGCAATTAGATGGTAAAAATTATTCCCATTGGAGTTATGTGATGAAAAACTTTTTTCGTGGGTTATATTGCAGGTGCTAAGGCAAAATCAATTGACACCAAAACCAATGATTATGCTATTGCTTTAGAGGTATGAGAAGTTGATAACTTTAAAATTATCACTTGGGTCAATAATTCTTTCACTCACTCGATTGACGCTCAATTGATATTGTAAAGGAGGTATGAAATCATTTATTATTAGTAGAGGTGTCGCAACCGAAATGACGACAAGATGACGAACAAGAAATAAAATTTGAAAAATATAGAGTTTGGAATCGTCATCATAGTTTATTCTGAAAACTCACGAAAAAACCAAAAAGATAAGACAAAGGTCTGTAAAAAATCAGATTTTGGGTCTGGGAATCGGGTACGTGTGAGCAAGGTATTAACACCTCACAACGTTCGTCCTAAGATAGTACCTTTAATTAAATGTACAAAAGGATGTGCGTTTTAAAATTGTTTATTTTCCCCAAAAATAAAAATAATAAAAGAAAGTACAAAAGAAACAAAAATTATTTTTTTAATTTTTTGGACCCGATAAGGATAATGCTCGCACCTACATATCTTCATTCACAATGGAGAACCAAGGTTACGAGTAGAGAACCTTGTAGAGACTGTTGATTTGATTTTTTATTTTATTATATTTTTGAAACCTTTTGTTTGTTTTTTGGTATTTTTAATTATTTAGAAATAAGTGTCATGCGACATGAGCGGTTGGATAAACACTAAATTAAACAAAGAATTTTTTTTTTAATTTTTAGTTTGATATATTTTTTTTATATTTTCTAAAAAAAATTTAAAAATTAGTGTCACACGGCGCGAGCGGCCGCCGAGTAGACACTAAAGAAATGGGGGAAATATATTTTATGATTAAAACAAAAGGGTTAAATATGTTTTTGATCCCTTAACTTTCAGTAAAATTTGGAATTAGTCCATTTCGAAACTTTGGACCAATTTAGTCATTCATCTTTCGAAATACGTGGAGTTAGTCCTTTTAACTAAATTTTGTTAAGTTTATTTGATGTTTCAAACGTATTTCAGGATTGTATTTGAGTTGTTTATACTGTTTGACACATTTTCGCTTTAATGTTAAGTCAAATATTATTATAAAACGCGCTTATTGGGCAGAGGTTGTATTTCATGTTTTATCTGCTGTATAAAAAATTACTCAGCATCGGTTGGGTAGAGATGTCCAAAAAATTCGTACAAGCAGGTATCTACAGATAAAACTTGCAACGGGTAGGAAATAAATATTATAAATGTATACTCGCAGATAACGGGTACAAGTATTTTTTGTACCTGCAAGTTAACAGGACGGGGTACGATATTATAGTATCCGTACTTGTGCATCTCGGTACCGATATACTCTAATTTAAATTTAAAAAAAAATTAAAAAAACATGATTGAAACATTAACACATTAATTTTGAATGAGTTATTTTTTATCAATTGGTTTTAAAAATTCTCAATTTCTTTTTAAACTATCATTCAACACTAATTAAATGGTTATTTGGACTTTGTTTGAAATTTATGTATTGTATTTTATTTGAATTTATAGTTAGAATGAGTTGTTAATTTTTTTTTTATAAATACTCACGGATATTCGTGAATATTAAAAAAATATATGAGTACCTGCATAACAAATACCAGCACAAATAAAAACATACATATATATGACAAATCCAATAGGTAAGATACTAAGATGTCCTATCCGTAACCTATTCACCTGTTGACATTTCTACTGTGTATCAATCAAACGACATTGTTTTACTGTTTGCAAATTAATAAAATAATTTTATTTTTAATATTATATTTAAACCATTGTGTTTTATGTGATATCGTTTGGATCATGTGTAATTTAGCCAACTCTTGAAATGAAGTGAGAAAAAAAAAGTTAAGTGGTGGATTTCAGCAATGCGAACCGTCGGTCGTTGACTGGCGGGACTCCTTCATCTTCACGGATTAAAGTATTGCTTCTCTTTTCCACCACCGCGCCTCCTCCGAAACTGTCGCCCTCTCCCCCACCGGCGCCTCATCTTTTTGTTTTTGGTTTTTGGGGACTGCCACCAGACTTTTCCAATTTTGCATCACATGTTTTTCTCTTGTTTTATGGTTTATGGAAGTTTTAATCAACTGTGGTGTAAAGTTAAATCTCTTGTTGCATTTTGGTGTGTTCAATTTTGTTCCTTTGCTTAATTCTTCCTTTCTTTAGCCATGGAACAAATTAACATACTATTTGGTCAACTTTTTTAATTGTCGAATTTTTACTAACTTATATTCATCTTGGCCGTTTTTGGTGTGCTTTTTCTTGTGGTTTGATGTGATAATCGTTATTTTCATGTTATAAAGCTTGAATTTTCCCGTTTTTCTTCCATAGTTGTTGTGTTATGAAAAATAATTGGTTGATTAAAATTTAGTCTAGTTTTACAGAATCAAGTAAGTGAGTTCACATTATAACAAACAACTACCGAAGGGGAGGCATATAATACTGCAGCAATAATCACAGTAACCAATAATATATATTTAAATATATTGAAGAAAAAAAAACACAAAAAAAATGTTTAAGAAATAAATGAAAAATACAATACTAAGAAGTTAACCTCATAAACTTTGAAGAGAAGAAGCACCTGCAACATATTTTAAGGAGTAATCTGGTTGACCAGGTTTCTGACTGCCATAAGATGGGTCTCAGCTTCTCCGGTGCTCCGTCACTAAAAAAGAGATAATTATAAGTTTTGGAAGGAGAAAGTTTTTCTCCATTTAGGTTGGATCCACATTGATCTTTATGAAAAGTGGGAGAGGTTAAATTGTCTCTATGTGGCACTAATAAAGACTAACTTTTCTACTAGTATTTGGGGTTCTATTGATCAACATGATAATGTGAGAGATTTGCTAAAGGTTATTGATGAACAATTCATCATATTTGATAAATCTCCTACCAACACTATTATCATGTATTTTTCATCCTTAAAGCTCATCGGGACTAAGGGAGTGCATGATCAATCATACACATAGGGGGCATTGTGACTCTACTAAAGACCTTAGAGGTTACCATGTCTTATTCCTTTATGGTACATTATATTTTGTATATTTTGACTCATCAATATGCTCCTTTTAAAAGTGCTCATAACACACATAAGGATAAGTGATCTACTAATGAATTAGTGACCATGTGTGTTCAAGAGGAGGAAAGGTTGCTAATGGAGGAAGGTCATATTGTGAACTTTCTCTTAAGAACAAAATCAAGTTAATCAGAAGGGAAAGATTTTTGTTAAGCCAGTTATAAAGAATGAGTCCAAGTGTTTCTTTTGTAAAAAAAAAGGGAATACATGAAGAAGGATTGCGCTAAGTTTAAGAATTGGCTAGTGAAGAGAGATAATTATTTTACTTTTGTTTGTTATGAATCTAATATGACTAGTATTAATAATCACCTATGGTGGATTGATTCTGGAACTACAATCCATGTTTGTAATACCATATAGGGTATGCAAAGCCTAAGGGGACAAATGGGAAGTGAACATTGCATCTATTCAGGAAGCAAAATGAGTTGGTTTTTAGTAGTGGTTTTATTTCATCTTTAGAAAATGCCTTTTGTGTTCCTAGTTTAGGTAAAAACTTAATTTCTATTTTGCAATTTGCACATATGGGTGTTTCTTCTAATTTTATGGAATATGGTTTTACTTTGTTGAATAAATTGAAAGTTGTTGACTTTTGTGAACTATGTGATGGTCTTTACTCCATTAAATTACAAATTACACTACTTATAGTTCAATGCATGTTTCTGTTGGGTTAAACAGTGTGTTATGAATGAGAATCCCTCTATGTTATGACAACAGAGATTGGAACATATCTCCATTAAGAGAATCAAGCAATTAATAAATGATGAAGTACTTAGTACTTTATATTTTGCTGATTTTGAAACTTGTGTAGATTGCATTAAGGTTAAGCAAACTAACAAGTCCAAAATAGGTGCTAAAAGGAGTTCAAACTTACTATAAATTATTCATACAAATATTTGTTGTCCAAATATTGATGCAAGTAACCTGAGATACTTCATCACCTTTATAGATGATTACTCACGATACATGTATCTTTACTTACTTCATTCTAAGGATGAAACTTTAGATGCCTTTGATGTTTTTAAGGCTACAATAGAGTTACAATGCGAAAAACAACTTAAGATTGTGAGATCAAATAGAGGTGGAGAGTACAATGGTAGATACACTATGGGATTGTTGCCCAATATACTTTGTCTAGTTCTCCGGATCATAATGGTCTGGCAGAAAGAAGAAATCGAACTTTAATGGATATGGTGAGAAGCATGAGGAGTCATGCAAAGCTTCCTAAATTCTTGTGGATTGAAGCACTTAAGATGATAGTGTATAAAGTGAATTGAGTTCGAACCAAGGTTGTTTTAAGAACACCTTTTAAGTTATTCAAAGGTTGGAAACCTAATTTATGACACATATGCCTTTGGAAATGTCATTTAAAGTGACATTTTATAACCCACAAGAGAATAAACTATAACCTAATACTATTAGTCGATATTTCATTGGATATGGTGAAAAGTCCAAATGTTATAGTGTTTTATTGTCCATCTCATAACACTAGAATTGTAGAATCAAGGAATGTAAAATTTCTTATAAATGACTTGATTAGTGGGAGCGATTTAATTCAAAATAATCATAATGAAATACAACCCTCTAAATCAAATGATAAATTAGTAGTCATTCATGCTCCTTTGGTTCAAGAGCGTATTAGACAACTAGTTATTCAAGTTCTACAAATTATTGGAAACAGATGAAGTTGTTAAGGAATCAATTGAGCAACTAGTTTCTCATCAAGGTAGTAAAGCAACATTAATAAGTGTATTTATAATAATTAGATTACAACATTGGAGCCGAAAATGATCTTGAAAAGGAACAAATGAAGAATGTTTCATATGCTTCAGGTTTGCCCTAAACCTAACATTTCACAATTGAAGTTCTGGGAAGATATCAGAGTAGTCTAGGTGTTGACCACTAGAAAACTGCAAAGAAGATAATCAAATATCTTCAAGGATTAAAGGGTTTCATGCTCATATACAGACAAACTGATAGTTTGGAGGTGATAGGCTACTTTTATTTAGATTTTGTTGGTTGCATTAATACCAAAAAATCAACATATGATTATGTTTTTATGCTAACTAGTGAAGCTATATTTTGAAGCTGCAAAAAGCAGACCTTAACTGCTACTTCCAATATCTAGTATGAAGGTTGGGTTTGTTCCTTGTTTTGAGGCTACCTCACATGATGTATGGTTGAAGAGTTTTATATATGAATTTAGAGTTGTGGAATCAATTGCTAAGACATTGAAGTTGTATTGTGATAACTCTGTTGCGTTATTTATGACTAAGAATAATATAAGTGAAAGTCAAATTAAGCACATTGACATTAAATGTCTAGCCATAAGAAAGCGTGTTAAGTGGTCATTGAGTACGTTAGTAGTGAGTTGATGATTGTTGATCCTTTAACTAAAGGCATGCCATTCAAGAATTTTAAGGATCATTTAGTGCAAATGGAAATTGGTTCCATGTTATGACAATTATTATTTTTACTATGATAAAATTCTTAGTCAGTTTTTTTCATTTTGTTGTACACATATTTGTTTATTTTGAGAAATTTCGTTTGACCCCGATTAAACATGTGGTTTATTCATTATAGGTAAGAATCACTACAACAATTTATAGTTTAGACCACACTAAAATAGATAATGGCTAAATAAATGTAGTCTAAACATATAATAAACAACATTTTTATAAATGATGTATAAATATCATGAAAGTCCATGATTATATAATTGTTGCTTTAAACTATGTGGGCAAAACTA
>Ga0099823_1003263_pt1 | contig 15243 bp, 8 predicted proteins | sample CowpearedBW_FD_76831 | JGI IMG/M metagenome (GOLD analysis project Ga0099823, IMG submission 76831) | Root nodule microbial communities of legume samples collected from California, USA - Cow pea red BW | ecosystem: Host-associated > Plants > Roots > Nodule | place: USA: California | collected...
AATCACTGATTTGACTTTCTGAGAGCTTTGACTTACTTGAGCTTCGGAGACTCTTCTGCAGGTAACCCCTCCTGGGTTCAAGCTGACATGTATCAACCGGGGAGAGACCAACTGAAGAGATAGTGGACTACGTGGTAAGGTGACAGTCGTGCCTAACTTATCTTATTTGTTCTCTGCAGGAACAAAAAATACTATTAAACGTAATGGCTTTTTACAAAACTTTGTACAAACAAATTTTATTAAACAAAATTGATTGTATAACATATAAACTTAATGAGGTTTTAAATTTTAACTCATTGGTAATTTTGGAATCTCTTAATTGAGTTCCGGATAAATCTATGGTTTATTGAATACTTATTAGATATAATATTTTTAACTGAGTCTCTACCTTTAACTATTTCCATGTTAAGTGGGTGATATGGCTATTAAGTGACTAACGTTGTTATTATCTTACCATGTCACCATGTTCTTGTTCAATCAATGTAAGATCCACTTTTTCTGGTTTTATGTTTAAGGGCCTGGCCTTAACCATTCGGCCTAAGGGCCAACCCATAGGGTGCCTAAAACTCTTTTTCCAGCCTTAAACCCCTTTACTCTGCCCCATTCTTAGAAAATAGGAACCCTTCCCCCTTCCACTACTGGAGCAAAGAGCTCTGCTAGGGCACAATCAGAGCACCCACTATTTCACTCGAATGTCTTCTTCGGGTAAGTTGAACTTTAACATTACCCCTTTCGTTCCATTCCAATGTCTAGGTTCTACTTTGGGTTGACGTTGAAAGCTTATGCTAGCCTCTGTGCATCTGTTTTCCCAGTTTATTGCACTGGTTGGAGTTACAGTGCTCCCCTCTTCCCTTAGGACTGCTAAGCTGACGTTTAACCCCACTCCAAGTAAGGGAAGCTAGGGATTTACTCTTTTTTTTTATTCATTTGCATGTTTGGTTTGTTTTGCTTTTGGGTGCTTGATATATGATGTTGGTTGTGTGATAACATGTTGTTTGTACTACTGTTATGGTTCGAATCGGGTTGTGCACGCAAAAGAGCAGGTGGGTTCTACTGAACTCGCCTAGACGAGCTGGGTGATCGCTCAAAACGCAAAGCTCTCGCTTAAGCGAAGAGCTCTCATATGAGCTAGAACAACTGGAACTCATCCCCCTCTCTATTTCGAGACCTTGACGTGCCCACTGTTTGCAATCTCGCCCAGGTGAGATCTGACAGCTTGAACAAGGGGCTCTCCTCGCCTGAGCGAGAGTTCCTTAGCCTAAGCGAGATTGACAATGGTGATTTGATAAGTGTTTGTTTCAAATGATTGATTGGTTGGTTACTTTAAATAGTTACGTATGATGCATTGTATGTATTCTATATGACATAATGAGACTGGAATTGATGAGCTTGGTATGATTATGCGTATGAAACATGGTTGGATGGTTGGTTAAATATTGGCATGAGATTGGTATGCATGATAAATCTATGATTGGTTGGTGAGACATGACTATGGTATGGTTAGGACGTAATTCCATGAATCTGTTGGTGAGATCTCATAGTGGTGCCTCATGTAATGGACGTAATTCCATGACCCTCTTGGTGAGAGCTCATGGTGGGGCCTCATGTAATGGACGTAATTCCATGACCCTCTGGTGAGAGCTCATGGTGGTGCCTCAGGTAATGGATGTAATTCCATGACCCTCTAGTGAGAGCTCATGGTGGTGTCTCAAGTAATGGACGTAATTCCATGACCCTTTGGTGAGAGCTCATGGTGGTGTCTTAGGTAATAGATGTAATTCCACGAACCGTTAGTAAGGTTTCGTGATGGTGCCTCAGTATATATTAAGTAAGGATTGCATCCTGAAACTCTAAAGAGTCAGTTAGTCTCATGTAAAGCGTACTAACTCAAGTGGTGAGAGTAGTAGGAGGCCTTAGTCTTTGGCAGGATAATGACCTTAGATGTTTGAAGGCTAACCTTGTACGTGGTAGGGTGAAACCCATTGGCAATGACTCTATAGAGTAGTAGAGGCCACCAGGGGTGCAAGCATCCAGTGAATCTGACTGATTATATGTATCTGGATAATTGAGTCTTAGAGCCTTGCTTATTTGCTATCACATGCTTGGTTGGTTCATGTATCTTTGACTTTTAAATTGCATGCTAACTCGTATGATAAAAACTTTTTACTTTAGTTTACCCTTTCTGTTTGATTGTGTGTTTTGTGTGTGGTTTTCTCCTTTTGTGATGATCATCAATTTATTGATGTGAGCAGATGTGGAAACCCTTAGTGGTCACTAGGGTGATGGAAACTTCGTTGCATAGCTATTCTTGGGTTGGATTCCCTGCTCTGAGTACTCTTTAAGGTTGTGGCCTATGTACTGTACTTGCTCTATGAGCATATATTTTGGATAACTGTCAAAACATTTATTCTTGTTCTTTATTTGCTAATGGCATCGTGGTATGCCTTAGTTTTATATCCGTGTATTTTGGAAAATTGTAAGGAGTGACACTTATACTCCATGACAATGCTCTTTGTGTTATATCGTATGTGTTGTTTTGTTTAATTAATCGTAATTATTAAATGAGACGTTACATTTATGGTATCAAAGCAGTTCATCCTTAGGATGACGTAAGGGTTGTGGGTTTGTCATGTCTCGCGGGCTTAAGTAGTCGAGTTTGTCTATGGAACCGAAAGTATTAAGAACAGAAAACGTCTTGATAAAGTAATGAGGGTGCACACTCATGACTAGATCAAAGGTTGTTTTCCTTTCTTAATTTTAACGGTTTGGGGAAAGAAGGGTGACATACAAAAGGTTTGGTTGTCTATAGATGATGGAATGTTGCTTTGTATGTTCTAGTTTGTCTTATTACGCCTTGTGCTTTGTGTCTGGTTTCTACAGAGATAAGAGAATGCAAATTCAATGTTGACTTGGCCTGCTTACCTTTACAAGTGTTGGATGAGGCCTTTGAGACAACTTCTTGCCTCAAAGATAGGAAGTTGATGTGTGATGTATATCGTTGAGCGAGGATGTAGATTTGTAAGGATTGTTGTTGATGGTTTCACAATGTTATAACAGATACATTGTCATGGCCTAAGAAGAGGTAGTAGAAGAACATGATTTTGAAGTGACTAGGGATATAAAAAAAATTCATACCCGCGAGTATCTGTGAATAAAATCTGCAATCGGTAGAAAATGAATATTGTAAATGGATACCCGTGGGTAACAAGTACATGTATTTTTTATAGCCGCATGTTAACGAGGCATTTTGTAATATGCCGGTCGAATATTACTTAATTAAATAAATAATATTTAAAAAAAATTGACATTTAATATACATTCCCCAAAAGCGCGGAAATTTCAAAATTTTATTAAAACGCTTAAATTCAAAATCCACAATGAAAGTCATTACAATTTCTGAATTTCCAAAACCAACTCAATTAAAGTTACTAATTACCCAAAACAAGTTTCTTAAATGAAATCCCAACAGCTAGCCCACACTCCGGCTCTATGTATCACCAGTATCACCTGAAACAACATCTGCTCCCATGTGACAAGTCACACGATCAACGCCAGACACAAATAAAAAGGGTGAGCTCAATGAAAGTAAACATGCATAATAAAACATACCATAAACCCTCACCCGAAGCATTCTAATGTAACCAAATACCCTTTCTTAGAACCTTTCTCATCAAGCATTAAGAAACATGGTCCCCTATTGTATCCATCCAGATTTTACACACTTGACCATGACCTTAAGAATATCACATGCTTCCACGAACCTGCCAATTGTGGTCCAACCTCTATGAACCTCCCGCTCGTAGTCCAACACGCGTGAACACCTGTTATGAACCTCTCCGCTCATAAAAGCCTCAAGTGTGAGCACGATGCTCATATCCCAACACGAGACTACATCTAATACGAACCTTCTCGTCCGTATTAATCACGCATTCCATCACCAATCACGAACCTACCCACTCGTGATAACGTCAAGCATATCCTGGCCCAAGGTCATCATCTCTACACATGTAAAACACTTCAAATCATCAACCTGACCTATATGAGATCAACACATACTCAACCATGGCCATAGGGATTCCATATGCTTCCAAGAACCTGCCATTTGTGGTCCAACTCTACGAACCTACCGCTTGTAATCCAACACGCGTGGAACCATCTCGTTATGAACCTCCCGCTCATAACAATCAAGTGGAGTCATCTAATACAAACCTCCTGCTCGTAATTCATCCAAGAATATCCCAGACCAAGAATCTCCTAACAAGCCATACAAAATACACCACAAACGCACCCTACCACTACCCTATCGCCTAGTGCAACCTAAGTGTCGCTAGGCAAAATTGTGTTGCAGACGCAATACTAGAAGTGTACAATTGCTAATTTCGACCCAATCATTCAATTAGCACAGGAATTCATCCAATCCTATTTTCCAATATGCATACACATTCTGTAACATCCTCTGAATACCAAAATTACTAGAATTTTACACATTCAAGCACATTAAAACACAATTCCACTTCATCCCCAAACCATTATGAAGCCCTCATGTTGATACAATCCTCAAATCACCCAGATAATATCAACAATAACAATGTATGAACAATTTATAATAGTAATAACTCCACAAGCAAACACATTATATCCAGCAATTCAATAACAACAACAAAAATAAAAAAAACCTGGAAAACAAGTGCTATAGTTTACGTCACTTGGCAGGCCATGATTGTCGCTAGGCGGTTTCTGGGAAAATCTAGAAAATAACTTCATTCTACATGCGTCGCCTAGCGGGCCAAGACTGCCACTAAGCAGTTTCTGGACAGAAACCCATAAACGTGAGTTTTCCAACGCAAACGACTTTGCCTATACCAAAAAAACTCCCACCCACCTCACAATGCTTAGCAAAAATAATAAATCATGAAAAAGGAACTATTTATCAGTAGTCAAGGTTTGAACCCTCATCCACCCAAATACCAAGCATATGCATAAACCATCAAGCTATTACATATTTTTTGGCATTTCACGCACACATAGATTTATAATGTCATACCGCACAACCAGACATATATCCTAAACAAATTAAATAATTAAACATCCCACTAATGAAAAATATAGGATTTGAACCCAAGTCATCTCAACACCACCCAAATCGCTCGACCACTTGAGCTATCATTGCTCCTTGTGAAAAATAATAAATTGTGAAAAAGGAACTATTTATCACTAGCCAAGGTTTGAACCCTCATCCACCCAATACCAAGCATATGCAAAAACCAATAAGCTATTACATGTTTCTTAGCATTTCATGTACACATAGATTTATAACAAATCAAATAATTAAACATCTCACTAATGGAAAATACAAGATTCAAACCCAAGTTCTCTCAACACCACCCAACATGCTCAACCACTTAAGCTACCATTGCTCCTTGTTATGATTGGTCTATTTAATTCCTTTAAATGTATCCCCACCCCACATTTATTGATAATTATATATTTATTTATATTTAATTTTCCCGGATTTTACACGAGTACGGTTATCATAGTATTCATACTCGTGGATACCTGTACTCGCTATACTCTAATTTAAATTAAATAAAAATTAAAAAAATACGATTAAAATATTAACACATCGATTTTAAACGGGTTGTTTTTTATCCATTGGTTTTAAAAAAAATTCATTTCTTTGTAAATTGTCATTAGCACTATTTAAATAGGTTATTTGAACTTTGTTTGGAATTTATGAATGTTATGTATTGTATTTTATTTGAATTAATGATTAAAATATGTTGTTAAATATTGTATTTTATTTTTTAAATATCTACGGCTACCGTGGATATCCGTGGATGTTAAAAAAAATGTGAATACCGGCATAACGAATACCTACACAAATATGGGGACGGGTACGAGACGAATATTTATCCAACGGGTAAGGTCGAGGGAGCTACTACCCGTACCCTACCATCCCGTTGACATCCCTAAAAGTGACACAAGTGAGCAACCAAATAGCAAGAACTAGGCCTGAACGTTATAACACCAAGCCTAAACACTTAAATGATTATGATTGCACTCTTAAAGGAAAAAGGAAGTAAAGGTTAAAAGTCTAATTAGGATTGAGGGAAAAGTAGTATTTTCTCAGGGGTTGTTAGAATCTCTCATAGATTATTTTGTCTGTCTTATGATGTGTACCTTTGGACTATGGTCACCAATATATGTATGAGAGTCTCTTATAAATAAAATAATGAGAATTATCAAGACCTCTTTCTTTGTTTATTTTTTGTTTTCTGTTGGAGGAAGCCTAACATGTAATATAGGCATTGCAATTTGGTGCTTTCATTGAGAGACCATGGCTGCATCAAAGAGCGATAAAAAAATGGCCTTCATTCTTCTATTGCTTGAGAATAAAAAAGCCTTTCAAAAAGCAATGAGCATTCATATGGCCAATTTGGAAGCACAAGTGGCGATTCGTTAAGCATATAGATATTTGGTAGTAAATGACTCTATAGTTCAACCTTTTACTCGAACATCCTTGAAATTAGATATGCCCTGATTTGATGGTTCCAAACCATTAGCTTAGATCTTTAAAATCAAGCAATTTTTTGACTATCATAGGACTCTAGAATATCAAACGCTTCAAATGGTTGCTTTTTCCAGGGAAGGAGAAGCCATTACTTGGTTCCAATGGATGCATGACAACAAACTAATATCAACTTGGAAGATTTTCCTTCAAGCTTTAGAGGTTTGTTTTGCACCGTCACATTATGAGGACCCAAGAGGAGCCTTGTTCAAGCTTCGCCAAACTTCCACTGTTTGTGAATACCAAAATAAGTTCAAATCTCTAACAAATTGGATCATGGGTTTGCCTCCTCCGTTTTTCCTCAGTTGCTTTATTTCAGGACTTAAATATGAAATCCAATGAAAAGTTCATGCGTTCAAACTGATTTCGCTATCCTAAGCCATAAGTTTGGCAAAATTGCAAGAGGAAAAGTTTATCGAAGCTTCAACCACCAACTATTATACCCGACCTTCCTCACCTTCCACAAAACCCATAAAAATTATCAACCCACTGTATTACACCATCCAAAGTGCGAACGTTTCCCCTATCAAACCCAAAGTGAACCCTAATCCAATTGATGTCAAACGAATGTCCCTTGAGGAGCTCTGAAGCCATTATGAGAAGAACTTGTGTTATTATCGCGATGAATGATATTAGTTTGGTCACAAAACGCAAGTGTGAGTTCATGTTGTTTATTTCAAAATTGGACAACCCGAAAACTGATGAGCTTGACTTAAGTCTCCTACATATAGATGACCCGACTCCTATTAACCCATCGAACCTCTGGATACAACATTGGCCTAAATTAGCTTACACGCACTGATGGGCCACTCAATTCCTTAGTCTCTTAAGGTTTTGGGCCATGTTAATGCATCCCTTGTTACGATACTAGTGGATAGTGGGAGCACCCATAACTTTATCTAAGCTCACATAGGTAATTTTTTTGGCCTTCAAGTTGCCCTAACCCAATGCTTCCATGTCTTGGTAGGAAATGGAGATAAGTTTGCATGTTAAATTGTTTGTAAACAGGGATCACTATAATTGGCTCTCACAAAGTTTTGGTTGATATGTTTGTTTTACCCTTAACTGGGGCTAAATTGTATTAAGGGTACAATGGCTAACGACGCTAGGGCCATATTGACTGGTTATGAACATCTAAGTATGAAGTTCATCCAATAAGGGAAATTGGTTAAACTTAAAGGTCAACACTAGACAATACCTCAAGAAGCAATTATAAATTAGTTCAAGATAATGATTTCTACTAATGGCATAGCCAAATATTTTCAATTACAATTGATTTCCCCATTAGAGGAGCTCCTAAAACCTTTGTTGATATTATAAATTGAGGAAATTTTTAATATATATCCTCAATTATTTGAGGAACCATGAGGCCTTCCTTCTATTCGAGCAACCAATCATCACATGCCCCTGTTGGAAGGGTGAAATCCTGTGAATGTTAGACCCTACAAATATCTATATTTTCAAAAACATGAGATTAAATGTTAGATCAAAGAGATGGTGGTTAAGGAAATCATACAACAAAGTAAAAATGCCTTTTACTTCTCAATCTTGCTAGTGTAAAAGAAAGATGGATCATGGAGGTTCTATGTTGATTATGGAACCCTCAATACAATTATAATAAAGGATTTATAGAATTGTATATGTTCTGAATTTATTGTGTGTCTAATGCAGACCACATAATATGTATTTATACTATTCAGTAAAATCAATTACAATAAAGACACCTAATAATTAGGAATCAATCATCCTAATTTTTGAGATTATGTAACAATTGATTTCTTAGAAATCTATAATAGCTTATTATATTCTAACATTCCCACTCATGTTAGAACATATATGTCATATGTGCCAAACTTGTTACAAATGTACCCAATATGAGGGCCTCTAAGGGACTTGTGAATATGTCAGTTAGCTAATTGCTAGAGTTGACAAAATCAATAGCGATTTCTCCAGAGAGCACCTTTTCTCTAACAAAGTAACAATCAATTTCAATGTGTTTGGTTCTTTTATGGAAGACCGAGTTTGATGCAATGTAAAGTGTAGCTTGATTGTCACAAATAAACTTTGTTTCTTGGATGTCCCCTATTTTTAGTTGTAGTAGTAATTGCCTAAGAAACATAAGCTCATAAGTGGTTGCTGCCATAGGATGATATTTTGCTTTTACACTAGATCTGACAACTATATTTTGCTTCTTGCTTCTCCATGAGATAAGGTTTCCTCTAATAAGAACACAATACCCATAGGTGGATATTCTATCTAATGGTGATCCTACCCAATCCACATTAAAGTAATAAGTGATCTTAGTATTGCCTTTCTCTTCATACGATAATCCTTATCCTAGAGCATTTTTTATGTATCAAAGAATATGTGTCATAACATCCCAATGGTTATCACAAGTAGCATTTAGAAATTGGCTTACCACACAAAAAGTGAAAATGGTGTTGGGTTTGGTGATGGTGAGATAGTTGAGTCTGCCTACCAGGCGACAATATCTTTCTAGGTCTTTCAATGACCTTCCCTGACCTAGAAGAACCTTGATATTGGGATCATAGGAGTATCACAAGGACGACAATCAAGCATAACAATTTCAGTAAGAATGTTCAGGGGCATACTTACATTGATTATTAACAATTCCATAAGCAGATTGAGCAACTTTAATGCCTAAGAAATATTTTAGAGGGCCCAAAGCTTTAAATTGAATTTGCTGTGAAAGGTGCTCTTTGAGTTATCGAATTCTAGTCTCATCATCACCTATGATGACAATGTCAGCAACATAAACAACAAGGTAAATGCATTTATCAGAAGAGGAATGAAAGGAGAAGACACAATGATCAGGCTCACGCCTGGTCATCCCAAACTACATTGAGATAGAACTGAAACAACCAAACCAAGCCCGAGGAGATTGCTTTAAACTATAGAGAGACTGTTGAATCTTATAAATAAGATGAGGATCGTCGAGAGCAAGAAAACTAGGGCGTTGATCAATATAAACTTCTTCCTACAATTCACCATGTAAGAATGTATTTTTAATATCTAGCTGATGAAGAGGCCAATGATGAATAACAGCAATAGCCAGAAAGATACGAACAAAAGTTATTTTGGCCATAAGGGAAAATGTGTCCCCATAATCTAGACAAAAAATATGTATATCCTTTGGCGACCAAGTGAGCTTTTAACCGACTAGTATGACCATCATGTCCAATTTTCACTATATAAACCCAATGACAACCAACATTTTGCTTGCCAGGAGATAAAGGTACAAGTTTCCAAGTGCCATTGGAATGTAAGGTTGACATCTCCTCTATCATTGCCTGACACCAACCAAGATCAACCATGGCTTCACTTATAGTCCTAAGAATAAACATAGAATCCAAAGAAGAAATAAAATGGAGTATGATCATAATTAATGGTAAAAGTATAGAGAAGGTTGGGATTACGGAAGGAATAAGTAGCTTTTCGTATCGCACTAGGAAGTTCAGGTGCAAGAGGCGTGAGTGAAGGGGTGGTTGGAGCAGGAGATGATGCTTGAGGATTTGTAGAGTGAGTCACAATTGAAGTTTGAACCCGTTTATGGTATTGAAGCAAAGGACGTTGAGGAGAAACAACGACCTGAATTGGAACAAGCGAGACTTGTGAATATTTTACTATAAGATTGACATCCAGTATAATGGAAGTGTAGAATAGGGTAGTCTCGAAAAATGTGACATCAACAGAAACTATATATCATTGAAGTTGAGGAGAAAACAACGATAGCCTTTTTGAAGGTGTGAGTAACCAAGGAAAATACATTTAAGAGATTTGGCAGGAAGTATATCTTTACCTAGAGTAAGGTCATGGACAAAGCAGGTGCAACCAAAGACACAAAGAGGAATGGAGTGAAGATCTTGTGTTGGATATAAAAAAGTGTGAGGAACCTAATTATTAAGAAAGAAGGAAGGCACGCAGTTGATTAAGTAACACATTGTTAGAATGGCATCTCCCCAGAATTGAAGAGGAATATTGTGGTGAAGAAGGGTACAAGAAATTTCAACAAAGTTTCAATTCTTTCTTTCGACAACACCATTTTATTGTAATGTGTGAGAGCAAGATGTTTGATGGAGGATACTTTGTGAACTCGTAAAAGACTGAAATTGGGAAGACATCTATTCACGAGCATTGTTAGTGCATAAAATTTTAATAGATGAGCCAAATATATTTTGAATTTTAGTCAAGAAACCTTGGAATATAGAAAAAACATCAACACTATTTTTCATTAAGAATAACCTAGTACATCAGGAGAAATCGTCAATGAAAGCAACAAAGTAATAAAAACCCAAAGTAGAACAAACACGACTAGGACCCCAAATATCATAGTGAACTAAGACAAAAGGTGACAAAACACTTTTATTAACTCGAATACCATAGGTATGACAAGTGTGTTTTCCAAACTGACAAGACTCGCATTGAAAAGACAAACTTTGAGCAAGACTCGGGAGCATGTCATGCATTTTGGTAGGACTAAGATGACCTAAGCATTGATGCTCAAAAGCTTGAGACGAAATGGAGATACAAGCAATCGATTATGACAGATAATATAATCCTCGACTCATGTCTTGCTCTAATCGTCTATCCAGTACGTCAATCCTGAACAAGAACAAAATTATTAGCAAAAGGAACAACGTAATTATGGGTGCGAGTGAGCTTGCTTTTGGAGATTAAATTAAAAGGACACTAGGGAATATAAAGCACATTATCTAGGGTAAGATTAGAAAAAGGGCGTGTTTGACAAATTTCATGAACTTTTATTTGAGAGCCATTTTCCATGTTAATAGAGGGTAAAGAATCCAAATAAGTTAGTTGAGAGAAAAGAGATTTGTTACTTGACATATGATTAGAGGCACCAGAGTTAAGAATCCAAGGTCCAAGAGAGGAGGACTTATAAATACAGGCTATAGAATTACTAGACTGAGTAACGATTGTGACAAGTTATGTATGTTGCATGATTGCCTAGTATTGTAGAAACTCATTATATGCATCAACTGAAATTGAAACCTCATTTGATGGTTTTGGAGAATTGACTTGAGCAATATTAATTGTCTTGTGTTGTTGTCGTGCCTTTGTACGACATCCTGTCTCAATATGACCATATCGTTGACAAAAGTTGCAACGTGGGCGTTAACCTCATATCCATCATGACTTGAGTGTAAGCTTTCAGAAGCCATGGGAAAAGTACTTGAAATGGGTTAATAAAGGGTGCTTGGGTGTGAGGAAGAAGACAAAGGGCGCAGTGGAAAGTGGGTAGTGTTGGAATAGTGAGCAAAACACAAGCGGAGACAAGTTATGAGACAAACGCGTTGGAAAGAGACCGCGTGTGAGGGCGCGTGCAGCGGCAATCGTAATGACGAACGAAGTGCGATGGTCGTCAGAGGAAGACGATCCTTATCACAATAGGTTCTAAAGGAAAAAGAAGCTCAATGACAAAGCAAAAAAATAAATTTCAAGATCGAAACCTTAAACTACTGATACCATATAGAATTATATATGTTCTGAATATATTATGTGTCTAATGCAAACCTCACAATGTGTATTTATACTATTGAGTAGAATCAATTACAATAAAGACACCTAATACTACCTAATATAGAATTAATTACAATAAATCCCTTGTCAACTAGAGATTCAAGGAAACTCGATTTCCTCTCTAATACTACCTAATATAGTATAGTGATAAACCAAGGATCAATCCGAATGATAGGCAATTGGTAATGATTGATTTAGTGAACTTAACTTGTGGAAATGAGGAAATCTATCACAATATACTTGAATTAAAACAAACAAACTTAAAATGTTATGCAAACGTAGAAATGCAAACTATTTGATGAAATGCCTAAATGGAATCTAATAGACCTAAAGTGTTTGACAAAATGCTAAGACTAACCATGACCATAGATGTGTGAATATGCAATGCCATGATCCTAAAATCAAATTAAGCATTCAAAACACTTCTGCTACCTAAGTGAGACTCAAATGAAAATAAAAAATGAATTAAGAACACAATTATGCAGTTGAAAAGCTTGGAAAAATTCTCGAGAGCACCTCATGTGCGTAGATACACGACAGTATTCGAACTCCAATTTTATTGCATGAATAAAAAGTAATGATGTAAAATGTCTAGGAATGATCTCTATTGAACACATGAAGAAGAATCACTAAAACATGTTGAGTATAGCTCGAGATCCTAAATGATGAACCCTAATTAATGGTTTTAACGAACTTATGAATAATTATAAAATTGAATGCAATGAACAATGAATTGGATGCAGAAATGATGCAGAAACAATGCATGTGAGCTCACGATGAAAATGCAAACGAGAATAAAAAATAATAACCATGAATTAATCGAAAACGAAAATCACAAGTGAGTGGAATAGTGGTTGAACACAATAAAGATGAGCATCATGATTCAATTCAGTGATTTATGTATGGTTGATCTTAATTGAACGACCTTTGATATCTAAGTTTGATTATTGTGCATCCTTTGCAAATTCAACTCATTTCCAAGTTGAATCTAGTGTTTTTGTAGATCAACATCACTCAATCACTCCAAATTGAATCATGAACTCAGTTCAGCCGTGAATGATGGAAATCGTGGTCATTAATCGATAAAAACAAAAGGAAAATAACAAATTCATAGCACAAAATATGTTCATAGTAACTGAAATCAATAGAATAAAGGTAATGGCTTACAACACAATTCAAAACGACAAAGAATTGTGGTAGAATAATGGAGAAAATGATGTATAATTGTGGTCCAAAACAACGTGTGGTGTGGTAGAGAAGAGAAAATGGTATCGTGATGGAGGAGAGGAATTATGGTGAATGGTGTGTAAATTCTGGCAAGTGTCGTATGGTTCGAATTAAGTGTGTGGCGCCAAGATAACATAATAGAACTTGCTACTAGTTGTAAAGGTCACATTAACTACCAACTACCATAAAATGATCCTATCTATGTTGCAATTTTCTACTTGGAACTTGGGTGGTAGGTTTCCCAGCAAATGTGCCAGCCTACTCCAGGTCACTTGCTCATGTTTAATGATGCTTCCACGTCCATGACCTACTGTAGCAAGTGAGCGAATTCAGCTGGCTTGTAGCAATTCCAAACTTCTCATTATAAAGCTTTTCGTCAACTTAGTCTTGCATGACATTAGCTCCACATCACCTTTAATCAAAGCAACATCTTTTCACACTTAATTCCAATCCAGTAGCTCCAATTTAACTCTATGTCTATATTTCCACCTAAAGAACAAGTTAACATTCACAAAACCAAATTATGCTATGTTACAATGCACCTAAAAGAGCTAAACATGCAAAAATGATATTTAAGAGTGCTATGCATAATTGGACCATATTTCATCTCAAGGTCAGAACAAACGTATTTCAATGCTCTAAAGCTTCCAAAGGTTGGCATTTCATTTGGAATTGAATAGCAAAAAGTCAACTATGGGTCAAACTTTGGTCAACATTTGAACCACAAAGTCAACTCTACTACTTTTAAGCAAATTGGCTAGATTAGCTTTCTCCTCATGGCTTCTCTGAACTCTGAGATGAGATTTCAGGTCTTTCTTATGCATTTCACTCAAAAATCTAAGAAGACAATGTCAGTCAAATAAAAATACTTAAAGACTCCTAAAACTAGATCAAATTCTACTTCTAAGCCTATCTATCAAACTAAGACTTACACTATCATGCCACTATGGATTTATGAACCTAAAATGTATGCTAAACTGGACCAAACTAATAACAGTTCTAAGAACTATACTAAAAATGCTTTAAAAGTGCCTAATTAAGATACTTTTGCAAAAGTAGACTAAAAACCTAACTTAACTAATTCTAGACTAATTACTCATAATTAAGCATGTAAACCTACCCAAAACAATGTCATGGCCTAAGAAAAAAAATCTAAAGATTAGGAATTTATTAGATCCTAATTTTTGAGATTATGTAAAGATTGGTTTTATAAAAATCTGTAACAATTGATTATATTCTAACAGGATCAATTTCCCATTCCCTCCATTGAAGAATTGTTAGATGAGCTCCTTGGGTCACAATGGTTTTCAAAGCTAGACTTACGCTCTGGAGACCTCCAGATAAGACTAAATATAGGTGACATTTCAAAAACTGCCTTCCACACATACAAAGGACATTACAAACTTTTAGTAATGCCCTTTGGATTGTGTAATGCACCTGCTTCGTTCTAGTTCGCCATGAATATACTATTTCAGTTGTATTTGCGTAAGTGTGTTGTAGTCTTCTTTAATGACATACTTGTATATTGTAAGTCATTAAAAGACCATATTTCTCAATTGGATACTATTTTTCAATGTCTTGTGACTGATCAATTTTTCCTCAAGAGGAATAAGTGCTTCTTTGCCCAGAATACTTAGGCCATATAATATCCAGGGAGGGAGCAAGTCCAGATCTGGAAAAAAATTGTGTGATGATTGCTTGGCCAACACCTACCATTGTTAAACAATTATGTGTATTTTTAGGACCGACTAGTGTAAGACCCGAGAAAAAAATTAAATAGATAATTAAAAAATTATTTAATAAATGCGGGTAATGGGAATCTTTAAGGCAATAAATGCGGAATGCTATGACTGGAAGAGTACTAGCTCAAGTGGTTGAGAGTACTTTGT
>Ga0099823_1003265_pt1 | contig 15242 bp, 5 predicted proteins | sample CowpearedBW_FD_76831 | JGI IMG/M metagenome (GOLD analysis project Ga0099823, IMG submission 76831) | Root nodule microbial communities of legume samples collected from California, USA - Cow pea red BW | ecosystem: Host-associated > Plants > Roots > Nodule | place: USA: California | collected...
CAGAAGGAAACCCTCACCCCAGAGCAAAGTGAAGGAAGTTCCCCTAAATGCTAAACCCTAGCTACCATATGCAGATGGGGCCATTCGTGGTGGAGAGTGGAGTGAATAACTTGAAGAAGGAAACCAATAGAATGGATTGAAAAGGGGCGCCAAAGACCGGAATGTTTTTGGGTGAGTTTAGTACAAATTAGGTTATTCATGATAATCACCAAACTTCTAATTATTATAAGTTTTAATTACTTATAAATTTAAATATTTCAGATTGAGTTTTTATTAATTTTTTTAGTTTTTGAATTTTTTATATTTTTTAATAAAAAAATTTACTATTTAATTTTTTAAATTATTTACATAATGTGATTGTTAAATTGTCTCATCGTCTTGTTGATTTGTTTCACGTTGAGAAATGTGTATCTTGTTTTCTTATATTTATATGTTAAGAAATATGATATTTTATAATTAAGACACGTCACAAATTTAATAAAAAACTTTTAGCATTAATGGGCATGAGATTAAGATGAACATACTTCTACGTAAAGAATACAATGCTCAACACAACGTCTTTCGTCCTTTTACATTCACTTCTTAACATAATGTCCCTTAAATGAAGCAGAGAGAAATAAAAAACACATGGAATCAACTTTAAAACGTAATAACTAATCTCTATCGTCACCAGGTTTCACTTGTGATGAGAATTAAGCTTTGTCTTCCATTGAAATCCAATTTCAACCATGAATTGAGGCTAGGCATGCAATTCCCTTAAACGAATCAAAGATAAATGTTTAACACAAGAAATAGACTTTAAAACACAATTATAAATCAACTTTCTCACCTAGGTTCAGTCGCGATAGATAACCTAGGATCATGTTCTTCGATTCAGTTCCAACTTCAATGACGACTTCAGATACGCAAGAAATTTGAGGCAAACGAAAAAATTTTGAGGGCACACGAGAAATCTTAGATTCAGAGCACACTGGTTAGGGTGTGCAAGCAAACTTCTGTGTGTAGCGATGAAGATTTATGATTGAGCCTGACGACTTTAGTCCACACCACAAATTTGCAGCTCAAACCACACGATCTACGCGATCTTCAACTCATGGCACGAGATATTCAACTTAGGACACGCGAAAATGTTGGGGAAAATTGACTGCAAAGATGCTTATGGCTGCGAGAGTTTACTAAAGAAGTCTTTTCTATGCAATTAAAAAAACATGTTTTAATATTATTTTGCCTTTTAAAATTTTATGGGGATTAGTAGGTAATATCAATAGGTAAGAAATAAAATATTTACCTGCTGACGTAAATACGATTACATACGGATAAAATCCTTCAAAATTCTTTCCCGGTTAAACACGTTAAATTTATATACAGACACTACTGCCTATAAATCATGTGCGCTGAAATAATACACTGATACACACTGAAAAATATCGATAAGTAAATCTGTAAGTAAGTCACAAATTACATAAAAAATATAAGGATTATAATCCGTGTGTGATTATAATTATCAGTAAATACTAACGAATTTCTTGTAGTGACGGTGAAATTGTCGCAAACCTAATTAAGGATTTTGCAAAGAAGGAAATGAAAAAAAATAACTGATGAGTGAGGCTTTGCTTTGACGAAAATTGAATTTCAGAATAGTACCGAACTTGGTTTTAGATAATTTGATTCACATATGATCTGATTTTATATCTTTGTTTTTACTTTAACTATAATTTAATATTATTTTATTCTTTAAATTAAATAGTTATTTTTATATAATAAAAAACAGGAAATACGATAACTTCAAAATTAGTGAACTTGATAACAAAAATCAATTAATAGTTTAGATGTGATAAAAGATCGACAGGGTATAACAATAAATTATAGTAGTATTAATGAATTAGGATTATTAACCTTTTTTTCTTGATCAAAATTCATTTTGTAACTCATTTCACAATAATAAATTATGCATAAACAGCATAATTAACTTTGTAAATGTATTCATGTGTTTTATATAAACAAAATACGTGCAAATTTAGATTTTTACGTCAAATTCATTGAAATTTGAGACAGGTAATTAAACTAGAATTTCTTTGTGCAATTTATTAATTCGAATCAATAAATAGGATATTTATTAGCCCTATCTCTTTAATGTTGTACATCGATTAATTTTTGCCATAATCCCTTGTCACGTTTAATTTTTTTTTTCTGCCCTTCATTTCTCAGTTCAAATATCTTACATGTTCTTTGTTGTTTTTAGTATACGTTAATGATATTTTTCTCAGTAGATTAATAGTCATAAACATCAGACATGTTTCGCAATTAAAAAATGATAACAAGGTAAAACTTTTCTTGGAAAAGGAAATATTGTAATCTAACCTTTTATTATTGTATTATAATTATTTTTACCGGAACAAATTACTAGTGATGTGTATCTAAACTTAGAGATAGTAATAAAAATAAAAATGATAACAAGTTTTTAGTCGATGGATAAAAAAAGAAGGAAAAATACTGAAATTAGTTTGGGTCAGAAATTCACAAAAGTTTTTTCATGTATGTACAGACTTCATAAAGAGAAGCCAAAAATCAAATGCCCCCACAGATTTTTATGTCAGACACCAACAACTCTACAAAACCCCAAGCATGGGTATTCATAAACAAGTATTAATTTTATATTAAATTTCTGGGTACAATATTATAGCATGTGCAATTTCCTCAGAGAATCTTTTTGTTTCATAGGAATCGATCATAGTAGTAATAATTCCCTGGTAACTCCGATGCTAAGTAAGAACATGTCATCCATAAAAGTTACAGCAAATCACATTTCTGATAACCCCTCGAATTTTAAGTGACTAAAGTATTATTTTGCCCCCTGAAAATTTTGAGACCAGTCACGTTAGTCCTAAAAAAAAAACCAAAATCACATTGGAAAAAAAAATTATAAGAACACCTTTTTGTTATCACACTGGTCTACTGTTAGTTAAAATTCCTTGAAAACTACAAAATTATGAACAAGACTCTGTTGAACAAGAGACCAACAAAATTTTGCAGTTTTTTTATGAATTTTAAATAACAAAAAAGGGTGTAATCAAAAGTATTTATCAAAAAGTGTGTTGATAACATGTTAATGTTTGAAAAAGGGAAGTCAATCAATTTTAATCATCAATTAGAATTGATCGACATTTTTAAATTTTAGGGATTAAAATAGTTTTTTTTTTTTCATAGTTGAGACTAACGTGACCAACTCTAAATCTTGCAGAAACAAAACTGAGTTTCACTCTATTTTAATCAAGCACAAACAAAATCCTTGGTAAAATCTCCACCAGAAGAAGATTTTCGGTTAGGAACCATCTGAAAAAGCAATTTGAAATGGTCATAACTCTGCTCCACGCACATGAAATTCTGAGATCCCAGGCAAAAAATAGTTATAATATAAAATTATATATTACCTGATCATTGTCTTTTGCATCAGTTAAAGATCTCTGTCGTTTCCCTTTGCATTTTTTATTCTGCTTTTTGCCTTTCACTTCATCATCAACAAAGTTCTGGCCTGACATCTCTGCAAGGAACAGATAGACAAACTAAAATGCTTCAATAAATGGAATAACACTTGGAATCCATAAAATTAGAACTCAACAAAAAATAAATAAAAACACATCAATGTGGGTTACGCTAAGCTTTCTCAGACAGTAAAACCAAATTTGAGGATGATATTTTGGAAGGAGAAGAAGATTGTGGGGTCACCTGTGTCACTAGAAAGCATATCCTTATGGCAGACACGAGATTCACACAAATGAAGATGTCCTGAACCAGAGGGAGTTCCTTTCCTTTGCCCTAAATCAACAACTTTGCTTGAAGTACTCACACTTTCTTGAAGGGATGGAGCAACTGTGCTTCTCTGTTTGCTTGAAGATCGATAGTGCTGAATCCATGGATTTTCCGCCAAATCATGACACTGGTTACTCCTACTCGTTTGCGGATTCACTCTCTCAAAATTGATTTTTTGCCAACACCCACCACGAAGCACCTTGAACTGTTACAGTTCAAAAGAAAAAAAACAACAACAACTTAGTCTTACAAACTGAGTTTTCAATTCCAAATTGATATACATGGTAAGCTAATGGATGTTTGATTTTATCATAACAAACTCAGAAATGGTGTCTATGTTAATTACTGATTGACAAATCTTTGAATTTACATATTTATAGTGATGACATTCATGAGAACAACCAAATCCATCTCAAGTGAGTGTAGAAGAAATTGAAAAGGAAACCTGGCCAGAAGTGGTAGCAGGGTCACCGGAAGTTCCTTTGAGGGAAAAGGAAGCTTTCATTTGCTTAGAATCATATAACTGATTAACAAAAGATGCTTCTATGGACTTGATATACATGCTGTGTTTCTCATCTGTCCATTCTGCAGCCATTGTGGGTTCTATCTCTCTAATGCCCTGATACATATACATATTAAACCACAAAATCATGTTAATGGAATACATAGTGTAAGACTAATTTGCAAATTAAAAAAAATTCAAACAAAAAATGTTTGGTTGAAAGGAAAGGAAAACAAAACAAAGTTCTCTACATTTAGTGTTTTAATTGTTTTTGAAGAGAATGAGATTTTTAAATTTATAAAATAAAGAAAAGGCTTTCGCTAGTTAAAACATAAAAAATAAACTTATTACATCGTTTAATTTTTGGTAAAGTCATACAAACTTTGTGTTAGAACATATTTGTTAATTTAATTCAGAAAAAAAAATTATATTATATGTAGTTAGTTGTTTATAATTTCACAAATATTAAAATGTTAAGCGCACTTATTTATTCAAGATTTCAGACAGGGTTACTTAAGATCAAAGTTCGTCAATTCATTTTCTATTTAGTTTTCATCTTTTGAAAATACCCAATTAATTAATTAAATTCATAAAGTAAACATAACATGAAACCAATGAAACCAAGCTCTTGTTTAATCATACATTAAATACACAACAAACTTTATATTGATATTTATTTATGAATAAGAGTTGCGTAATGCAAGTTGAAACCCAAACTTCACTTAATCACAACCACTTAAATTTCAGGGAAAACAATACTTTTACCAATAGCCAATACCTCCAAAGTCTCCGATTTAATATCTGAAAGACTTTAAATCATTAATGGATTTAAATAAAGACGATTACGAAATCTCCACCATTTAAATGTTACTCGTAAAAGGAAAAGAAAAAAGAAAAAGTTATTACCGAATATATATCAGAATATTCTTCATTGCAGATCAAACAAGCAAAGCATGAACAGATTTTCTTTTTTCAAAAAAAAAAAAAGTTATAGCATCCTTCATCCCATCCATAACCCTAGAGAATATTGCAAGAGTTTCTCAGGAGAAAAGAAGAAGAAGAAGAAGAAGAAGCAAAGCCGTGTAAATTAAGAAACTAAAAAAGGAAGAATAAAAGTTGAGGTACCTGAATCGGGTTGTTAATGGAGTTGAGGAAGGTGGATGAAGTTGTTGGAGCTTCTTCTGGCGTTGTGGTTACTCTGAAATTGTTCTTCATCTTATATGAATATTTGTGTGTGATATTTTCGTTTGCAATGGGAATTAGAAGGTGAAGGAATGAATGAATAAGAGGAGAGAAAGGGGCGGTGATGGTGAACAAAAAGGGAATACAGTTGTCTGCGCTTTTACACGTGTCATGGGGCCAGTCCATCGCCACGTCACCGTCAGGCTACATTAGCATGGAAGATATTTTCGTCTCTCAATCCAAAATATCTGTTATTTTCCTTCCTCACATTGTTTATCTTATAAACAAAATTCATATTAATTCTTTAAATATGAATGTGTCACTCACATCAACCACAGTTCTATTATTTTGTTGCACTTAAAAATCTACCACCCCCTTCCCCTTCCTATTCTATTCCTTCCACCATCTTAGATATTTTATTCCTGCGCTTCTACTTTTGGAAACTTGATTTATAAGAAATCTGATATTATCTTCTCCTCTTCATTTTGGATTAAGAAATTCAAGGTTTTGTAGATAATCATTTGCATGAGTCATGTGCTTTTGTTTGACTTTTTCGTTTTTTTATTTTTTATTTTTACATTTTTAATTTATAAATAAAATAATAAAATCTACTCTTTTCTTGGAGTGGGGGTAGGGTTGGGATGGGATGACGTATAATTTTATCTTAAGTCAAATTATTTAAAATTGATATATGAGAGAAATAATTAGGAAAAAAAATTATATCATATTAAAAAATGAGTAACGACAGAGGAGATATCTGTGGGCCGTATAGAAAACAACGGAGCCATAGGACTCATCCCATTCGTTACTGGTAGCTGAAAACCAAGAATGAATAAATGAACAAAATTATCAAACAAAGATCACGAGATATGAAATGGGTCCGTAGGTGAAGGAACACATGATGATATGAAGCATCGTGCTGCAACATCGGGATCCATTTTATGCCTGGACCATGATGCTCTTCCCGTTCAGTTTAAGCCTTTGGTTGGATCTGTTTCGAGATATACATGATTATGTTTTTTCAGAAATGTCTTTTTCGAGAACAATATACCTTCTTTTACTAAAGAAAAGAAATGTCGGATTTTGATAAAAAAAAATCTACCATTTGTTAATAATATTTTTTTTAAAAGGTATATACATACAAAAATATCTTATATCCTGTTACATTATCTTTAAGATATTTGTACTGTACCTGCATAAAACAATTAAAATTATATCTCACTGTCGTATATACCCTAAAAAACTAAAACACTTCCTTGTTATAATTATTTACAAGGAAATGGATATAATGACAACAATCTCTTTTAATTTAAAATAATATAAAAAAATATTGATGAGAATGAAAAGTCAATTTAATTTTATGATAACTTCAACGTTTTCATGTACAAAAAGTTTATGTATCTATTCATGGCTTGTAGGAATGAAAATAATGTAAAAATAGCACTCTCAAACATCAACAATATCAAGAAATTAATAAAACAAAGAAAATATGAGAATATTTTAGGTTTAACTTTCCAATCACTTTAATAAGAATAACTTTCCAAAATACTTCTGTCAACAATAAAAACTTTCACAAAGTAAAAAAGAAAACGTTCACAAAGTTCTAATATACCCTATATTAGAGAATAGCTACTTAATAATATTATTAATAATATTGGAGCATGGCTACTGATTAATATTATTAAGAACATATTAGTCACCTGAAACAGTCAATATATGAATTCAATCCCTCAACTTTCTAAAAAATAATTTTCTAACTTTTAAGTTACTGAAGTAAGTTTTACCAATTATATTTAATCCAGAAACCAAATATTACGATTTAAGGACATATTTAGGGCAAGAAATTAATTTAGCACTTTAAAATTTAGAATTTTAGTTAAAAGAAATATAACTTTAAAAATTTGTGAGGGTGAAATCAAATGTTTTGGTCAGCAATTTTGAATCGAAGTGTTGAAATCACTTCACTTACGGTGCTGCTGTTTGATGTAGCCATATGCTCAAACAGGTTTTTGACACTCCTAGAATTTGGTTTTCCTTTTTCTTTTTCTGAAAACTAATAGTTAGTCAAGATGGAGATTTTTGCACTTTGCTCCAAACTATATAACTATATGAGTACCAGTAGAATGTATAAAGTCAAGGGTGTGACAATCTATATACTAAACACAATATTGGTTGCAAAAAAAAAATTGATCAAAATATTTGTATAAAAAAGAGAAAAGAAGTAATAGACACAAAATTTTCATTACTTGACAACACCATAAATGCTTGGATTTCAGGAAACTGAAAAGGTTGTATAGCAACGGTCTGACTTCATGTCAAAGATAATTATCATGTTTATGCTGTATAACTGAGCCTCATGGTATTAACCTCGCCATGACTCCATGATGACCTTACTCCATTATCAGATCCCTGTAATTGAATTATGAACCTGCTTGCTAATATTCAGTCATCTACAACCTTCAAACGCCAAGCATAAAGAATAGAATACAAGTTCCAATTAAAGTAAAGCAAGTTAGTTTGAATCAAGCTTCTGGCTTCTGGTCAGATTCTGGTATGACAGTATCTTGCAAATCAATCCGACCTGCATAAACACGTCACATTGTACATCAGTTGTGATAGATGAGTCTTAATTATATACCAGATTATTGCTACAAGTCAATATTGGTGAGACCGGAGGAAACAAAGCTATACAAATACTGCAGTCTTAATTTGTCAAAGAATATTTATTCTCCACTGAGCCCAAAGAATGCGTGCATGTCTTGCATATGCGCATTAAGAATAGCTTTTCATACCTATCAAGGTAAGCAATACATTGTGTGCATTAAGAATAGTTATTCATACCTAACAAGGTAATCAACGAAGGGGCTTTTGATGATTCTTTTTCTCTGATAGCTACATCTGCAAAATATTATGTAAAATCGGAGGATTAATGTTTGAATGCGTGTAAGAAAAGGCAGATTTTAAGTCAGAAAGTATCTTTCATGTTCTTGATCATCCCAAGGTGTGTTTTTTTAGGAGTATCTTCTTCGGGTATGCCTACAATTGGGGGATCATTATTCCATTTCATCTTATGCCTTTGAATGGTGAAGTTTATCTAGATAGGAAAAAGTATTTTTTTTGTCTAAATTAATGTCATAACCAATGTACTTCCTCAGATTTTATCGTAGTATCAAGTAGATTTCGGGCGTGTAATTACAAAAATTAAATTATTGAAATAATTTATTATTGTAATAGATTATACTCTTCTTTGTTCGGACAAGCTTGATGAAAAGTGGCCGTAACATAATTAATTTAGTTTGATTGTAACAAAATAAATCAAATCATAAGAAAAAGGATCATGAAACTCAAAAGACGAAAAAATTGTTAAAAACTGATTATAAATTATGAATTATCAGATTCCTAAAAAAATTTTACAAATCTCAATTATTATCCTAAACATACAAAAAAATCCCAGAACAGCTAAAAACATAAAAAATATCTTCCCAAAACATGCTCTTAGATGTCATCATTCTTAAATCATCATCTAAGTTTTGTTATAAAATAATGTAATCAGCCATAAAAATAATGTAATAACTGCCAATTCTGAAAAAAGATGAAATCAGCCAGCATGATCCTTCCTCCCCATTTAAGTTTTGTTAGTAAATATTTTCAAGTACCACCCTGGGATTTCAGCATGAACTGTACCAGCTTTCTTACTTCATAGAAATTTAAATCTAGGCAGTCACTAAGAGGATGAATTGCCATAAGTTGCATACCTGAATTTTCAAGAGATGTAAGAATGTCCGACTTCTTAAAAGTATATCCAATGAAATTGTTATCTTTGGATGTCAGCATCTGCAAGAGCATCATTAAACAAAACAAAATGTCATAAGCATTGCAATTTTAAATAAAAAGTAAATTATTTCTCAAAGAAGCTGAAACATTCAGAAGATAACAGATATTGTTCAAACAAAAAGACAACAGCAGCCATGCTACATCTGAAAAACCGTTGAAGCAGAGTTTGAAGAGAAAAAATCAAGACAATAAACTAAAAAATTTCATTAACTCAACAAAGACCTTACTTTGTTTGAATAAAACTTTATAGTTTACTGAACCAGCAGAGTATACACTCCTCCTAACCAAAATAACATTAAGACAAATTTTTGTCTCCAAACTCAGAACAAGCGGTGTACTAACCTATGAATATCAGTAAATATAATAGGAGACAAACATACTTAAAAAAAGAAATCAATCAAAGTTAATAGTTAAAGATATGATGCAACGAAATGAAGTTTTTTGCTATGTTTGCATTTTTCCTACACATGCACATACCTATGTTTGCCACGAAGCACGTAAGCTCTTGCTAACAAACTTGATAAATTACAAGCTTAAGAAAACAAATTACCTTCCGCCAAGGTCCAACAGTTGCTGTTACGGATGGTGGTCCATCTACCTGTCAATGATTTAAATCACTGATTTAGGTGTGTTTTAGAGTCATGCGACTTTAGAAATTATAAAAAACAGAAGACATATATAGCCTACACGGCTCAATTTTGAAAATTACTCTATCATTGACTCGTTGTAAATGATAACAAAATGAGAAGGTGTGGCGGCCAAATAACAATCTTGGAAAACCCCAATCAATAAAAGATTGGGGAAACAATTCTGAATAAAATATTAAATACTATATAGCCAGCATATACTTTGTTACTTTGAAAACATGCCAATCTCACAACACCAGTTTAAAGAATCCCTCCACAACTCCCAGCCAGTAATTTATATTGATATTAAACTATTTTTATATACAAAGAGACAATTGGGTCGTATGCTTGTTCCCCATAAAACCGAGCCTCCCAAAAAAAATGTGAATTTCATGTTGGGCATTTGGTATAGCAGACCTCTTTGTCCAGGCAAGAACCCTTGTGTAGAACGTATAAACAGTAGTAAGAAGAATAGTTTTTCTTTATGATGAAGATGGACATAGAAAGTGAGAGAGCTCATATAATTAAATCATTAAGGATACTATTGGATACTCGCATTCACTACAGATATAGGTGCAAACCTATCTTGGAAGCTGATTTTGTAGAATAGAATTAAACCTAAATCAACTATCTAAGATAGTATTATAGCATATCCTAATGAGATTTGTTGGACTTATCATGTCACCTATCATCACTACCCACAAATATTTCCCATGCTTGAGATGTTCAGACCTAAATGTGAGAAATTGTGTTGGAAATCTCATATCAACTAAAAATATTATCAAATTATAGTATATAAGTGCAAAACTTGCTTTACAACCCATTTTGTGGAGTTGAGTTAGGCTTAAATCCACTTTCTAAGAGATACTATCTTGCACATGCATAATGATGTTTCATTTACATTCATCAAATCTTTGGTAATTAAATAATTTTGGAGCCTACAAGAAATTATTATTTATGAATAAATTTGACTCATTCTCAATGCATAAACTTTTATGTAATATATACTTACTTCAGGAAACTTCTCAAAATTTTGAGTATCTAAATCCCCAGTGACTGTAGGTTTATAAGCAGCTTCTAATTCATAAAGCATGTCCCACTGAACACCCTTGAACCATGGATGAGCCTGAAAAATCAAGTGCAGATTTGTTAAGAGAGGACTTATGCAGATTATCAGGGCATAAAAGTAACAGGTACTTTCAAGACACAACGTTGAAACATTCCCATAATACATAACCAAGTTAGAAATAAGGTTTATTCCAGTATTTGAAGGAATTGTCAAAAAACACGGGCTACCAGTAAGAGTTGTCACCTTTATTTCTTCTACTCCTCTTGTTCCTAGTCTTGAGTCCACATCACATAGCAACCGATAGATCAAATCCTTTGCTTCTACTGATATCTTAGGTTCTTCTGGGAATTTTAGGCATGTTTTCCAGTTAACAATCTGGCACAATACAGAAACGCTGGGTCATTATGAAAAAAAATTGGATATGAAGAAAATAAGAGAATCAATCAATCATAATACCTTACGGCAAGCCATCCTTGGATCGTCAGAACAAAATGGAGGATACCCAATAAGCATCTCATACATAATTGCCCCAAGAGACCACCAATCACATTCTATTCCATAGCCCTTCTTGAGCAAAACTTCAGGTGCCATATAATCAAGAGTTCCAACAGTTGAGTACGCCTAACAGGTGTACAAGTTCGTAAGAATTAAAAGATTTCATATATCAAACAAAACTACCACTTAATATTACACCTCACAAAAACTAGTGACATAATAAATACGAAATATCTAGAGCATTTTTAATTGGTTGTTGCCTTTATTAATCTCTCCCAGAAATATTTTGATTATAAACTGATTTGACAAAAAATAAACTGATCCAACACACATATAGTCATTACTTCATACATTTTTTACTATTTGTCTATTATGCCAATAAATAGTTAATACCCACTAAGGAACGTGAAATGGGGTAGCGGCATACCAATGCACGTCGATTACGTTTCCACTGCTGTAATTGCTCCTTTGGCATCAACCAAGGAGAGGCAGAATATCCTTCAGTTTCACTGGTTGATTCTTGACTGGTAAGATCTTCATTTTCCAATAAAATTGTTGAATACTTATCGTCAAGAGGCTTACATAAGCCAAAGTCCGAAAGCTTCAAATGACCATTTTTGTCCAGTATCAGGTTATCTGGTTTAATATCCCTACACAAACAGAATATCTTGGACTGAGTATAACTATACTTATTTATCTTTCTAGAGAAAATTTATTTAATCACAAAATTTGAAATCCTTCTCCAGAAACATTATATATTTTTATCACCTGAAGATTTTCTTAACATTAGTGACAATCAATCCACTGTACCATAGTTTTATATTCATCATTCACAATAGCATAAAAGTGGACTACATCTGAATATAGTCATTTGCAATATGAAAAGATAAATATAAATTGCATCACATGCTTTCAGTAAGTTGCAAGCAACTAAAAATACTGTTTTTTGATGATTTCAGACCAAACAGATATCATTGTTAGACCAAGCAATAAGCCATGTTGAACCATATAAATGTTCTTGGCCCCACTGCTTGCAGCCTCTTGTGCATAAATAGGCTACAAGGTGAGGATACTATCGGCTGCCAATAGAACAAAAGCTGAACCGTGTGATAATAGCCACATACCTATGTACATAGTTGTGTTGATGTATCGAGTTAATAGCAAGAATGCTTTCAGCAATGTAGAAGCGAGCAACGTCTTCAGAAAGAATATCTTCTCTCATTAACAATGTCATAATGTCGCCACCAGGTAAATATTCCATGATGAGATAAAGGAAATCCGAATCTTGGAATGAATAATGGAGTTTTACTATGCATCTGCTATCAACCTCTGCCAGCAAGTTTCTCTCAGATCGAACATGTTCCACCTAAATTATATTGATATCATGATATCAAAAGAAGCACACAAATTGAGCCAAAAGTCAGAATAACTCCTAAAAATTCTTTTGTCTACTTGTATTGGAACTTTTAATCCGTAACATAATTGAACCCTAAGTTCAAAGAATATGGATGTTTTTATTCCATTTTTTCTCTATTATGACAATTGTAATCAGCTGCTGGAAACAGCAGGAAGGTATACGGAAGAAGCAAGTTGTTTTCATTGTAAAATGCCTTCTCAACCAAGGAAAATGAGACGGTCACAAAACCTAAAGTGGATACCTACTGACCACCACTTTGTTTTTCACTAGACAGAAAGTTGAAATAATTCTGCCAACCAACTAAACAGGTTAACCATTCCAAAAATTACATAAAATAAAAAGCATTCCTATTGTAGTAACTAAATAACAAATAAGTGATGATATGATGCAAGCTAGTTCACTTAATGTTGAGTGTAAAATTCTAATTTTACCAAATATATAACAAGAGTCAAACCATCATACCTAAAATCAGTTTAATTGGGAAAAAAATTGATGTAATCAATTAAATGGAGGAAAACGCCAAAGAATTGTGAATTTCGAACAAGGCTTTCTAAATTGCAGTTGCGATCCCTAACATGGCAAGAAATTGCAAACAAATATTGACAATATGGCCACAGTTGCTGTCAGAAAGATCCCCCTTGACCTTACAGTTGAAATCAAAGTGACAGAGCATTTTCCAAAACCTTGATTGTAAATTTTGCTTGTTTCATGCAATAACTTGTACGATTATCAAGATCAATCAACGCATTGACGTATAATGCACTAAGTCTGGCAACTGGTACCTGTCCGCGACTAAGCATCTCTGACTTCTTCAATTTTTTCATGGCAAAAATCTCTCCCGTACTTTTAGCACGACATAGCCTCACCTATATTTTCTCAAAGGTATCAATGACCACACCTTCAGAAGGAACCAAAGGTTTATGCAGATTATATTTGCATACCTCACCAAAAGCACCTTTCCCAATCACCGTCAATTGTTCGAAGTCGTCGATTCCAATTTTACGTCTCTGAATCCTCATGTACTCAGTTTCTCGGCGCTCCAAGTTCCTCATCATTTCCTCCTTCTCCTCAACCGGTATCTGAGATTCTTGCACTTTCCTCTGCAGCGCCCTGCGTCTGAAACAGAAAGCAACATAAATTAATAAGGTATACAATTAGGTATCCACTTAAACCATGATCAATTCAAATCATGTCATATTATCTTTACTAGTAGTAATCATGTATACCAAACTCTAGATAAATCATTAGACATACATAGTAATAATATCACAATAATCAACATCAACTTAACTTTTTAAGCTTCAACAATAATATAGTAGTACTTCAATAAACTATCATCATTAACATAAACTTAGTCTCCAACTCAACAAGAAATATTCCACCAAATCAATGAAAATTCATTTCAACGTTAAAATTATTAAATGCTGCGTGTGTGCGTGTGTGTATAAACATGACAATTCCTGTGCTACGAGCTACGAGACCCTATTCTAAAAACAGAGTAATAGAACGAAGAAAAGAAAAACTCTCATACAACGTTGTCGGTGAAGGACATTCAAATACGATAAATCAATCCTGACAGTTCAGAATTATTAAATGAAGCAATAGAGAAAGAAATATAGTATAGTAGTGAATGAGGAATGAATAGGTAGGTGAGAGAGTTAGGTGACGTAGGTAGCGTAGTAATAGTAGTAGAACCTGTCTTTGCGATCCTGCAATCCTTGGAGATAGTTCTTGTAATGATTCTCGATGAACTGCTTGGCGGCGGCGGCTTTCTGCCGAGTGACCGGCGAGGAGACTGAAACGTCGGGGCCGGAGTCCAAATCGGCGCGATCGTGCCTGAGGTTAATGGCGCCGAGCCTCACGGTTCCGTCGTAACCGTCCATTCGGATCGGCGATCACGAGATCTGCGACGCCGTGCTCGAGCGATGTGACGTGCGGAGCAAGGAAGAATATGCACGCACGCGTCAACGGTTATGGTGGATGCTAGTGCCGGTGCTGTAGCTGGTGTTGTTGGCGTGAGTGGGCAATGAAATGAACTAGTACTTGCCAAAATGCTTCAAAGCTGTAGCAAGCTGTATTATAACTCTGAGTTGTCGCTTCTCCACGTCTTCTTCCCTTTTTCTTATTTTTTTATTATTTTAAGTTAACAAATGTTGCGGAAACATATTAACTATAAATTAATAATAACTATATATTTTATAATAATTATTTTGATATTTATAGTTATGGTAATGAATGAATGGTATGGTTATGGTGACATGAGATGAAGTGTGGAATCTTTTGGAAGCATTGTGCATCCATGATTAC
>Ga0099823_1003272_pt1 | contig 15236 bp, 5 predicted proteins | sample CowpearedBW_FD_76831 | JGI IMG/M metagenome (GOLD analysis project Ga0099823, IMG submission 76831) | Root nodule microbial communities of legume samples collected from California, USA - Cow pea red BW | ecosystem: Host-associated > Plants > Roots > Nodule | place: USA: California | collected...
TATATATATATATATATATATATATATATATATATATATATATATATATATATATATATATATATATATATATATCATTTAACTTGAAGTTAAAAGCTTTGGAAATAAGTGAAATATAAATTGCTCTAAGCCTAACTCATAAATTTCATAAAATATTGAATGTGGGGTTCCACTTATGCATCACATTACATTTTCTAAGCTACATTCAATTCATTAATGTCTTTTCTTTCAACAACACGAATACACATACAAATAATTTTGTATTCATCAAAACAATAATCATTCAAATTTTTCTCTTACACATTTTCTTATCCTAGATTAATCATGGTTGTATACAGAACCAACCTTATATATATACACACACTTTTTTTATTAACATAGTAAAATTAAATAATTTTAAAATAAATTTGATTAATTCAACTAAATTTCAGTCAAAAGTGGAAAGTTTCATGAAATGTCATTCAACATCAAATCACATGTTAAACGTTGGGGTCATTATACTTTGGGTGTATGTAATAACTAAAATTATAATAAAGACTAAATAAAAATGATCTTAATAATAGATTAAACAATCTAATAATAATCTAACTTTTCACTACAATTCTTTTATATTTCATATTTTACTCAGTTTAGGAAGCAAATATATTAGTTAAAAACGTAATTTCGGTTGATCGTTTGTTGGTTAAATTTATTTTAATGCTTGTTTTCAAATAGATATATTTCTGAAATTTGGTTTATTATTATCTTCATTAGTGGCTTTTTGAAATTCTAGGATTAATTTTTAAATCCTTCCTTAATTAACTAACTCAAGACCTAATAAAATTTGTTAATTAGATCTATCTACGTGAAAATTTGGTAATTAGATTACTTGTCATGTTTGTTATTTTCCTTTCAATCTTTTATTTATTTTTTCTTCTCTTTAAATGAGTTGGAATTTATAGTTTTCCTTTGAAAATGGAATGTTGGTCTTATAACTCGAAAATTTAGGAGTAGACTGCGGAGTGTTGTCTAACTCGTTGTATATTTTGTCTCGTTGACTTATGGTGAAATTCACTTCTATTTATTCCTTCAAATATAATATCTCTTGGCCAATTGATTAACTATTTATAAAATACCTTAAATTTAATAATATAAAATTATATAATTTAAGTGATCAGATTAATTTAATAAATTTTAAATTTTTTAATATATATGCGTTTAGGTAGTGTAAGATCTCAATTGTGTTGGATATGTCTTTTTCGAGTCTAGATTCTTTATTGGTTTTTTTGGTGTTGTTCTATGCTGAGCATTAAAAATATATTGTCTTAGTATTTTAAATATCTTTTTAATATATTTTAAAACATCAAAATTAGTAGTAATCGGTGTATTATGAAGACACAGTAGAGGAACATCATAAAAATACATAGTAGAAAATCCAAATTCTGTCTTTTTCACAGAATAATCAAAGGAAAAAAATATGAACAAGAAAAATTTGAAAGTCCATGTTATTATTAATGTTTTTATTTATTTTCACACGAATTCTCCAAGTTTCCCATTAAAGGATTTTATTTTCCTGAAGTGTGTCATTTAATCAGGAGAAAAAATAATTTAGGGTTTGGTATCTTTCAAACTAGGCATTGACCAACTTAGGGACATAAGGGAAGAAAAAATTAAAGAGAAAAATAGGAAACGAACTTTGGTTTGCTTATTATTTCAACAATTTCCCCATCTAGTGCATAGAAACAGAAGAGATAATATTTTTCTTACAAAGTTTTAAAAAATAAACAGTGGTTTGAAAATAATAATAATAATTTTATAATAAAAAATATCAGAGAGAAAATTCACATTTTCTAAGTTAAATACATATATTTTAATTTGGATGTATTTTTATACAATCTAATTTTATATTTGGTTTCATTCATATTTCTTAATTTATTTGATTTTTGAAGATTGACGCACTAGCCACATTCCAGTGTCAAACTCTGTTTAGTTCATTGGTTTCCATTTTAATGGTGAAAGCTTAAAATTCACAAAAGTGAGAATCGGGTGATAAACTAAGAAGACATTGTTGAATTTGAGACAATGAAAAAGACATAAGGCTTGTAAAATGAATTAAATTGATGATGAATAGATTAACCTCAGCATTAAAGATTGTTTAGCAAGTAACCACGATTTAACCTAATCTACTTCTCACTTACTCTAATCTAAACCAATGCTAAAAATAGAGATGAAGAACACACTTTCCCGCATTCTGCAAACCCCCCGCATACCCGAATCAAACACCAAACTCACCCACTTGAGTTAACTCTTACTCCTTTTGTCCTTTTGTTTTCTGAAAAATCTTTATAAAACTGATTTATAAAGAGAGATTTGGATCATCGAAATGTTGTATTAGTATAAGTTTTTAGATGGTTCAAATATTATTATTTTAAAAAATAAATTTAAAGTTTAACTCAATTCTATAAATTTATAAGATACGTTCTTGTCAAATATATAAATACCCAGGAGAATACAATATATTCAGGTCAAGGAGTATTTAGATTACACGTGTCCACTAATCTTTTATCTTCTGTATTATCCATTGTCGAAGTGTCCTCTCCTGGTTCGTGAGGTGATCTGGGTGGGGAGTCTGCAAAGTCACTCTGACGCTCAAGTCAGATATATGATATAAAACAGTGATAACAAGAGTAATGAACAGTGTTTTTTACCTCGTGAGCAGTGCCTTATATACTACCTGAATGGGTCTGACTTCGTGGGCCTAGGGTTTGTGATGTCCACTAGCTTTAGAACCTTCCTAACTAATGTTTATTATTCTAAATCCTTTTCTTATCTATTAATTTTACCAACGAGGATATGTATTTCCAACCACCTGTCATTGTACTTACATGGAGAAGTGTTATTCCTTTTATGGTCGTAGATACTTCGGTCCTGGCATATGATGTGTGGTGTCGAGGTTTCCTCTCCCCTTTTTATTTAGACGTTAGGTTCCTTTTGATTCTCGTTCACACCACGTTTCTTGAACCGAAGCATCTTTAACTTTTTGATTTGAGATATACTCCATGGTCCGGGGTTCGAGGTGTCTCCTCCTATCCACCACGTATAAGATACAATTTATATCCATTTATATACAATAAATTTGATTTATTTATGATAAGTATGAAATTTCCTATATATATCTCTTTTGAATATAGGCCATATATGTCTTTTGAATATAGGCTCGTATTTATGAACTTTTTATGTTAATGAATCTATATATTAGTGACTCAATTTGTCTCAATACCAAATTATCACTGGATTAAGTAATTAGTTGTGTAATATGAATTGGTTATCTTATCTGAATAATGTTAAACATAATGCATAACAGTAACATACTCTCTTTTTTATTATACTTTGAAAATTGTTTAAACATGAAATGCATTTTTAATGGATACAAGTATATGCAAATGTTACCATGTGTAACTTATTTCCAACAAAAAAAAGGCAGACATGTGATGATATTTAGCTGAATCTAAAATTAAAGGAGAAAAGTACAAGTGAGCAAAAAAAATCAGATTTTAAAATTTATGTAATGAATTTGACTTTTGTCAAACAAACTAGAAAAAGAAAAAAGGGAAACCATCAAACTCAACAGTAACTCTAGATTCACATTGAGAAAGGAAAATACACATGTAGTTATAATTAGTAATATAGAGTTATTCTATTAACATTTTATTTCTTAACATTAACATAGAGAGTTATAAATGAATAAATAAAAGAAACAAGGAGAACAAATAAACATTATCATCGAGTATTATCTATTTTGGAGGGTAAAACTTCATGATTTTATTTTTTTAAAAGACGTTTCAGATATTGAAAAGAAAAAAAAGTATTTAAACCTTCTTTGATTTTAAAAAAGTAAAATTACATTAAAAAAATTAAAAAATTAAAAAATTATTAAATTTCATGAGCATGCATGGTCCCACGCGCTTGGAGAAAGAGTGAGTTGCACTGTATATTTTGTTTTGGGCATACGGAATAAAGCGCACGTCGTTTATTCCTTTGGCGTTTTGTTTGTCCACTCTTTTTCACTCCATTCTGGCTTTCTTCTTTTTTGCTAAACGACACTCAAAGTAATGACATCAAAACCTGTGTGCTCTATACACTAAAACAAAGGGTAAAATACTCCAAATGTACTACGAGTAACCTTTTTTTAAATATATATATATATATAAGTTTTGATTTATTTAATTATGAAATTAGGGATGTGTTTGACATTTGTGGGGTAGAGGAGAAGTTTATTAGGAAGAACAGGGTAATTAAGTTCAGGGAAGGGTATTAGTAACTTAGGATGGGTATATTGAAATCCGAAATGGGCTTACTTTTGGGCTTTAGTAAAAATGAAAGGAGAACAAGGGTTTAGTTTAGTGTGTGAAGGGGTGCAAATAGAAAATCTGATTTTACTCTCTCCTTCCTTTACCAAAAACACCATCACTCTCTTAATTCCCCACTCTTTCTTCTTTATGCTTTTCTCCTAGGAGCTTCTTGAGAAAACGGACTACAAGCTACTAAAAGAACATAACACCGTTTTGAGATTGAAGCTTTGGGTAATCTCTTTCACAATTTTTTTCACTCAAAATATATCATGCATGAATTAGGGTTTGAAATGGTAGAGATATTTGAATTATATTGTAATCTTGGAATGGTTAAAGCTAATGTCTTTTGTTAGATGAAGTAAGTGTTGATGTAAATGTGGATCTTTACATCTAATGTCTTAGCACCATAAAATTTATACAATAATTACAAAATTGTCATCACACACTTTTTATGTCATGTTCTTTGGCATCCAATGTAAAAATAATTATTTAATTTCTTACTTTTTCGCTTGTGATATTTCTTATTTTAGAAAATGTTTATGCATCTAAAATCTTCAAAATTTTCATACTCATTTTTTCTCACTTAACATAAATGAAGAAGGGTCTTCAAGATCAAAAGAGAGGTTCATTATCACAACCTTTGGGAGAGAAAATAAAAGAGAGAAACTTCAGTAAAATTACAATTCCAGCTTCGATTTTAGTTGGATTGAGCTAAAACTTTAACAAATTTGCAACATACAATTCTTCATTTTGATCGGTGAAACAGTTAATTGAAGGCTTGTGGTGAGAGAAATCAATTTCACACTATTGCTTTATTTTAGGTTTTTCTTGTCAAATTTGGAAGTGTTAATACTTTGATATACTGGCTAGTTGTAGATAGGGATGACAACGGGTCGAGTCGGGCACGGATAGTGCCTACCCGCAACCCGACCCCCAAAAAAAAAATCTGCCCGCTACCCGTCCATTTACCCGTCGGGTATCCACTTAAAAAATATCCGCGAATATTTTTAAAACCTGCGGGTACCCGTAGATACCCGATACCCACAAATATTTAAAAAAAATATATTTTATAAATTTTTAATATAAAATTATATAAATAAAATATAAATTAAATTAAATTTTAATTATAATACCCGCGGGTAGTAACTATCCACCGTGGATTTTATCCGCAGATATCTGCAGGTGCGAATATTTTTGTCATCCCTAGTTGTAGACATTATTTGTGTTTATTTATATGACTCTCTTGTATCCATATTTGATCTTAATAGAACTTGATTGACTGACTTGCACGACCCTACAGGTTTACTTCTCACATTGAGAGAGTTTTTCGACATTAAGTTAATTTTTGTGATTATTGATGTTTTTTTTATTCCTCATAGATCCTTGCATGTTTGAGAGAACTATTTCAATTGCATATTTTGGTATGTTAATTATTGTGTTGTTGTTTCTCCTATCAGACTAATATTAAAGCTCCTTGGTTTGGGACTATATTTACTAGCTTGAATGATGGAAACAAATACAAAAAAGGATGTTGGTTGCTTTGAATAGCACAAATTATCATATATGGAAGAACAATATAAATACTAGTTGTGTGTAAAGAAATTGCATTTTACAGTCTTTATTATTCAAAAGTCAGATTCTATATCTGATGAAAAATGGGATTTTGAGCACTAACAAGTATGTGATTTTTGTTTAACAATATTTTTAATCACACAACCAATGAGACACATGCTCGAACTTCGTGGGAGAAGATCAAGTTCTTGTACGCTTCTAAGTCACATTATAATGAATTTTATTGAATTGCTTAATGAATTTGAGGTACATGGAGAGTTCTTCCATTTCATATCACTTGAATGAGTTTCTAGGGCTCTTACATCAACTATCACGAATGAGTATCACTTTGATAATTAAGTTTTAGGACTATGACTACATAATACTTTACTTGAGTTTTGAGAGATATTTTGGATTTTAATTACAAACCCAACCCTTAGTGGCATTGTTTCTTTCCAATGACAAATGGTTCTTCATACCAATTTGAGATGCTTGTCACAAAAAAATACATGTTTTAGAAAAAAAAAGGTAGTAGAGAGAAGAGTAAGAGTAAGTCTAAGTCAAGATACAAGATTGTAAAGTGTCATTATTGTAATAAAGTTGGAATATCCAAAGAAATTGTACTCAATGAAAAAAGGAGAACAAAAGCATGGAGGACAAACAAAAAGAAAAGGATCATGGTAAGTTATTACTTTAATGTATCGAATGTATCTAAGAACTTAATAACCCTGCGACTTAATTTGATTCTTTTATCCATATTAGATCTTTGTAGATTTTGATTGATCGACTTCTATATGTGAATTTTTATTTTTATTTTTGACAATATTTTTCCATATTAACAATATTAGTGTTCTCTCTTATTATTTTACTTTTTTTGTACGTGAATTATTATTTTTCTTTCCGACAATGTTTTTCCAAAGTATTGGTGTTCTCTCTCATTATTTTACTAGTTTTTATTGAGAGAATTATTCTTGCAACATACTTTAATACTTTTAGGTATTATATTGTTGTTTCTCCTATCAAAATATACATTCATTTGATATTTTAACGACACACTAATTGCGTTACAATAATAATAATTCAACTTAATTAAGTATTAAACGCCACTTTTTGTATGTATGGTTAAGTATCACCTAGCACCTCAAGCTACCATGACACATTCTTCAAAAGACTTTGACAAAGAATAATCTTTAGCCTAAAAACTTCACATCCGTTAGTTCTTTATGTGAGATTCTTATTTTGCATATAAATTAAAATATAATTTATTTAATTGAGTGTAATATAATTAATTTACGAAAATGTGAGTTTGCTAAATTTCAATATTTTAATAGAAAATAATTACTTAATGATAACATTATATGCTAATAGTCATAACACCTCATAATTATTGTTAACATCTTTAAAAATAAACTTCTTTTAAAAATATTGTGCAAATAAAAATAAAATATTAGGATGAAAATAAATAAAGTTTAAAAACTTGTTAATGGTTAATAATTAGATAGAGGAATGATATGTTTATTTTTATCTTGTCATGTTGACTAATTTTACATTAATATTCTTAGTAACTTGAAATGTCGGTGGAAAATGTAGATGAAAGAGAGAACTGTGATCATTGGTGTCTCAATATTATTGGTGATGGTTGTAGTTGTGGCCATTATAGTTGATGCTAACATTAAATAGAATGATTTGGATGATGATAAGAACAATCTGTCCAAATCTAAAGGCAAAAAGTATAAATTATGTTTTAAAATATTTTATATCGAATAATCTATACATTTATTTTAGGTTATATAATTTAAAATTATATTTTAGATCATACAATTCAAAATATATTTTAAAATTTAAAAATATATTTAAAAGTTCACAATTTAGAGATTTATTTTGAATTTTGTAATTCTAATATACTTCTGCAATCTAAAAATTTGAAATAATTTTAATCTGAAACGTATTTTGAATTGTATAATCAAATTCTAATATGTTTTCATACTCTCGAATCCAAAAATCTGTAGCATAAATAGTTTCATAATAAGGATTAGAAATAACAGGAATACGACCAAAACTTATCAAATTGCCTTCAACATCACCATTAAAAGAATTGTTGATAAACTAAAAAGCAAACTAACCTTTTGCATGAAATTTGTTTAAGTATGCAAAATGTTTTCTGATGAATATTTTTCTTATTTTTTAAAGATAAATAAATTATTATGTTATTTAGAAGACCCATTTTTACAGATTTTTAAGGACAAAAAATTGTGATAAATTGAGAGGCTATAATAAGTCTAAATGTTTGTGTAATTTATTTATCTTTTATTGAAACTAATTCCCTTAAAGGAAAAGTCAACAAACACTTTTTTTAGTGGTTAGTTTACTCTTTACTTGTGTTCGGTGTTTATTTTTATTAAATAGGTTAATCATCTATAACACTATATAAAAAGAAATTTTCTCTTTTGTGTCCATAATTTAAAATTTCAATTTTATTCTTTAAAATATAATTATTTATTAAATTTTTTAAAATTAACTATTATTTTTACAATTTTTTTTATCAAATCGTCTATCGCTGCTTCTTCTCTTTTTTCCTATTTATCAACCATTATTCTCTCATCTTTTCTAATATATTCAATTTTGTTTTTAATAAATATAATTTTATTTTATATATTAATTTAATAACAATGTAATATCATCACCTACTAATATAATATCATACATATATAAAAATACGTACGCACATGCACTATAGCACCTATGTTTACGCTAGTTTTTATAAGTCAAATAAATTTCCAAATAAAATACTCACATGAATGCATTGAATTTAGTTTACTTTGATGCTCAATTTTTATTTGTTTTTAATAATTTTAATAGTTCAATAACTAAATAAAAAAATAAATAAATTATAAGGTGAGAAGCAATACACAAATCAAACATCTCAAAACTCCTAAAATATAAGCTACAAAATTTTTTTTTTAACATGAATAAGAACCATAGAAGTTTGATTGTAAAATTATAAAGTTACTAAATAAATTTAAGATAGTTACTTTTAAACTCCGTCATTTGATGTCAAAATCCTTCTCACAAGCTATAAAGAAACAAGTGGGTTTTTTCTTTTCCCTTTTGGAGTAAATTTTTGAAAAATTATGAAAATGAAATTTAAAATGTTACAAAATATAGATATTTGCAATTCTCGTGTTTGAGAAACAATTCAATATTCGTTTGTCAATAAATTTTGAAAGAACAACAAAACATAAAATGCTTACCAAAAAGAAAAAAAGATACATATGTTTAACAATGAACCGGACTTTGAATGACTGTAAAACCTTTAAGCATAAAACAGCTGTCTTTTGAAAATAATGTCAAAGTGAGGAAAAATGTTTGAATTCTATGAATATTAGAACAGCCAAAATAAGGTGAAAAACACAATCAAGAGAAAAACTTATCAATCTGCTAAATTCAATCTTTACTTGAGGAACCAATAGTCTTGTGATGATGACACCTCAACCTCTGAAGACATCATTCATTCTTTTGTTTTGGTTGTGTTCTTTCTATCCTTTTGCAATACAAAATAACATCTCAAATTGCCTTTTCTATAACACTTTCCAGCTACATACAGAACCAACCGTATCATACGATTGACTTCTCCCATATTGTACTACTAAACTAGAATTCTTTACCTATTCCTACGTATTATTCCTACGTATGAATTTGAATTCTCAGATGGATTATTTATAAGAAAAAATATGAATTTGAATTTACTATTGGATTGTTCCTACAGAAAAATGATAAATTAAGATTCTCTACTGAATTTCTCTATTTTGTTCTCTGTTTTATATTCAAAACATATTGATAAACATTGATTTTGATGCTTTAAAAAAAAATTAACTACTATTTATGTATTTTGAAGACTAAACAGTGTACAGTACAACAAAATCTATTAGAAAATCTGAACTAAAAAATATACTATAAAGGTAAATGAAGGAGGCACATTTTCTTCCAACTGAATTGAAAATGATAATGTCATAATATATTTCAGCTGGCGCATTCTCCCAGATATATTTCAGAAAGTAGAGCAGAAACAGCTAAAATCAATCATGGAAATTTAAAAGGCCTACGCAAGCAAAGCTGCTCAATGATCCCTTCTTCAATTGGTTTCTTTACTGGAGAAACCTTTATTTCATACAGCTTTGGCCACAGTTTTCCAGTCACTGCAAGCAAAGACGTGTTACATAACTTTATTTGAGTTGTAAATGGAAAAAAGGGAAGAGGCAAAAACATTAACTTTCATTGATTGATGCATACTAGACAACTCTTACCATTTGACCTATTAAAATAAGCACAAATATAAAATGGTAAATTATTTATTTAAATTTAATGGAGAAGATATTGTCATTAAAAAATCTAAAGGAAAAAAAATACACAATGTAATGAACAAATAATGTATCTATAATTAGATATAAAATGCCGAGATAAAAACATAAGAGTGTTGAGAGTCATATCACAATACGAAATTCGATATTCTTATTACTTTGGAATGAGTATTTTATATTAATTTTAGCATAAAAACTTGTCATCTTCTAAGTGGTTTAGATAACACTTTATAAAATATATCACTTTTAACTAGGATAAATAGTTATAGTTCAGTTTTAGTTCTTCTAAAAATTGTATTCATTCTTAGTTCCTCTAATTTTGAAATATCATTTTTAGTCCTTTAAGTAGTTTACATTACACTTTATATAGGAGAAAAAAAATATTTAGATAAATTTTGGAAAACTAAAACTGTTGCATTTCAAAATAAGAAGGAAAAAAGAGACGAGAATTTAGAAGGACTAAATCTGAACTTTAAATATTTTAGAGAAACAAAGAATATATTATACCCTTTCAACTAATAACAAAAAGAATGTGTGTGAAAACAGACAAGAAATTAGAGGGATTAAAACCCTTTCAGCTGATAACAAAATATGTGAATTTAAAAACGTGTAGTTAGCATCTCTGAGTTAATAAAAGATAACTACAAAACCATGGTTTGAGCCTTTTCTAGTTGAAATCCAAACACACAACTAACAGGTGTTTTACGGTAAAATCACTTCCTTTGCATCATATGCATGCCTGATAGTACTAATATTTAAAAAGAAAAAAAAAAGTTTCATTTGGGTTGAAATGGAAATAATATGCAGGAATGACAAATTTCAAATTGATAATTTAATTAATAAGACCAGAACTTACCAAAAATACGTTTTTGTTCACCGTCCCATGCTATCCCATTCAAAACATCAATATTCTAAAATATAAAAGATAACATTAGTGCAACAGCTACTTCTAATGGCTATAATCCCGAAAGAGAAATTAAAGAAGATTAGCAGTTTAAAGAGGGTTTTTTTTTTTCTGTTCTTAAATCATAGCTGAGGTATAAAAATGTCACATATATATGCACTGAATAACAGGACAAAAATATTATCTCCTGATATCAAAAGGTACAGGCTCCTTACATTATTTCCAGCTTCAATAAGTCCTTTCCTGCACATGATATAGACTAAATGTAACTTCATGCAAGTGGACAAAGATACTAGAGTACACTATCAGTTTGCTTCTCAAAAAGATTATTAATCAATGGCCCTCGGATAAAAACTTTGGCATCAAAATAATGCAAAAGTTAACCAATTAGTAGCACCAATTTGATGTCATGAAATGAAGTATCATTGAGAATCAATTTGACGTCAACTAATCTTTGAGAACCACCTTCGGATTTAATTCACAAATTATATTATTAACATAGACAATAGCACTAAGAAATTATTTTTCAACTGAGAAAGAAAAAGACACCTTAAATTTTGGAGAAGAACCCATCCAAGAACACTGCCATCATTGGGAGAGATTCTCGCAATGCAGTCAGTCTACACAAAAAAGAAGTGTCAACTTCAAACCATTAGGCCTAACATATAATCTTGGGCCATAGACATCTTGATGGATTACACAAAGATATACCATAAAAACATTTGCCCAAATTTCACCATTAATGTATTCCAATTCATTGAGATTGTGTACTTCATGACTCTTATAGTGGACAACTTGTTTTGAAAAAGCTACAACAAAGAGGGCAATGTAAGTTCCATGAAAATGCATAGCAAACAAAAAGTATTGTCAAGTTTGAAAGATGAACAAAAAACAGTTTGAGAAAGGGGCTATGCACTTAATTGGTGAAAGGAAAGGAATATAACTTTATTGAACGGACAAACCTTTAAACGTTTGAGGATCAATTTGATACAATGTTGAACTGCCATCACTTCCAAACAAGACTTTTTCATCAGTTGCCAGACCCCAACCATCCTTCATATCATGATTAAATGTCCCTATCTACAGAAATTGTAAAAATATGCTATTTTAATCTGGCTAGCTATGTTAACAGGAAATTTGGGGCATTCGTCCATCACTGATGGTAGCATCTCAGGAAAAAATTTGAAACAACAAAAACAAGATTGATATTCACAACACCAACTCAGTATAATACTGTTTAGATTAAACCCAACCAGCTTGTATGACATTTGACTTTTTAACGATACTTACCCACCAAGTTATAACATACATGTCTACCTCAGATATAGTAAGCTAAAATCACTTCTATAACCATGCAATCACATACATTACTTCTAGCATAAATGTTAATAAAATTTCACATTGTAGCTGCCAAGAAGCAAATCAGTTTAAGATAGATACACTTAAAATGGAAATGGTATGTGAGGTTATACAGTATAAACTTTCAGGCGAAATATTTATAAAGTAATGCAGAATAAAAAAAAATGATTGCAAATCTCCTATAGTTTGATAATGCAGTCATTTTCTTCCAGAGTCTAGTAGAATAAAAACAGAGAATGATTCAGACAAGCAGACCAAGACAAAGGATTACAAGAGGGGGAAGGTGAAGCAACAAACTTTGCTTAAAGTTTTTGGGTCGTAAATGAAACCAGCTTTCTGCAACCAAGTTACTTGGAACAGCCTACAAAAAGTGCAACAAATAAATAAATTACAATCAATCCAAACACCAAATGTCAGAGTGAATATAACTTAATGTCTTAACCACAACCAAAAAAATAAAATTTTGTTAAGATATAATCGAAGTAAACATCCTCTACGACATCCAGAAGCAATGAGAAAAATTGCAACGTAGCAGAAATAAGAAAACTTGGTAGTCACTATGCAGTTTTCATGTCTATCACAAAAATACATGGCGCTTAAGAAGCATCACAAAGTCCTATCTTTAAAGGAAACCACGAGACAATATTATATTCAAGAAACACTTCATAAAATATGCGGACATTTTCCCCCTCTTCTTTTCCACCTCCTATAACTCATTGGCAACAGAATCATTATAAATGTGTATATACATACATACATACATATATATATATATATATATAGAATCATTATACGACTAGCATGTATAACATGAATAATGGCATCTCAACAAAAGTGGAAATACCAAAGTCCAATAATAATACAGCTGGACCTGAAATAAAAAAGAAAAGAAAAGAAAGATACATACAAACAAATCATGAGGGGACATCAACCAAAACTCATGGAATTCTCCTCTAGGAGAATCTGAAAAAAAAGGAAGCTCAAATTGATTCCTAAAAGCATTCAGCACCAATAATACTCAGTGTCATGTCCCACCCAAAAAATCCTGCCTAGTATCAACTCCAAAGTTAGCTAATCTATCAGCACAACTAAAAAACAAAGTAAAATGCAACAGGATTTGCCTTTCCACCTATTATTGAGGAGAGTTAAGCCTTCACCAAATATAGAACTATCCATCTTCTGTATGTCCTCAACCTGCAAAAATAATGAGTCTACAAAATTTAGAATAATTTCGATAGTGTCCAACACTTATAAAACATAATGAGTATGCTACATTGATATCAAAAACAAATATTTTACCATGATCAATAAGTCAAATATCCTTTTTTCATCAGAAAGGCAAATATCAATTATCACCATAATTTTTGTGTTTTATGTCAGAAGCACACTATAGTTTCTAAATCCTTGATGCACAATTATAGTCATCTACTCTGAAGCCAACTCATGCACATATTTGTATTAGTTTAGATAATCCCTCTGACCTATACAAATGTACCTTATCCACATAACATGTACATCCAAACCAACAGGTAAGTTACAAGAGTACATGTTTATCATTCTTTTCATGTCCAATATTTCTTGTCAGAGAAACTGTATCTCGACCCAAAATACAAGAAGACACACATAAGAACTTGTCTCATACTACACCAGCTGCATAGCCTGTTTTCTACCAGTTGTTATCCATACAATTGTAGAGTAATTGGAAAGCCAAATGAACAAGGCATTGGAACAGGTACATCAGAGTTCAAGAAATGGATCAATCTGTACCTTCCCAGTGTGAAGGGAAACTTTGCGGACAGAGGACTGAAACAAGAAATAATTAAAATGTTAAAATGCAATATTTCACAGTAAAAGCTATATTAGTTGTAGGCATAGAAAACAAAGATTAGAATGTAATTAGAAAATAAACCAAATCATGATAAATTTTAGGATAAATAGAACTTGAAAAAATGTTGGTCGTATCCAATAGATGGCAATTGTACTGTACTACTATTACTATTATCTGGAGTTCTAATGCTGGGAACACCAACAACCACTGAGAGGTCTGTACTTCAGTAAAGAGTCATTAGTGTTAATCGTGTTAAGAGTGTAAGGGTCCAGACAAAGGGTTTTTTGAGTCATTTAATCCCAGGGGAGATATGAATTTCCAGATGGTTTATAAATGAGAAATATCAAATATGTGTTTACACTACCAGGAGAATGAGTAACCAAAAATAAGACTCGCATGAGCAAACATCCAGAGTAAAGAGTCCTTATTATTTTATCAGTATCTGAAGACAGATGAGTAAATAAAAAAGGCAACATAGAGACTCTGCTCTAGTTCACTAACCTAACTAATATACACACAGAAAGGTCAGTCGCTCAATTTTACAATAATATTATCCATTCCAAACCAAATCCTATGATCATTAAAGGGTGTCCCAGAGCACAAGTCTCCTATCATTGCTGGGTATGGGGAGGACCAGATGTGCGAAGTCACCCAACACCAAGAAGTTTATTTTGCGGAAACCCATTACCACCAGGTCACAAGGTAGCAACCTACAGCAGTGCCCTAAGATTAACCCTCAAATAAATTATATAACCATTTTTTGAGTGAATTGAGGTAAATGATGGCTGGTGAGAGATTTACAATAAAAAAATACAGAATTTCTTATCCCACTGAAAATGTAAAAAGGAAAAGAGTGAGGCAAAAATCTAACTAGAAAAGGTCATTTAAGAAAACAGAGAGAAAGA
>Ga0099823_1003275_pt1 | contig 15235 bp, 7 predicted proteins | sample CowpearedBW_FD_76831 | JGI IMG/M metagenome (GOLD analysis project Ga0099823, IMG submission 76831) | Root nodule microbial communities of legume samples collected from California, USA - Cow pea red BW | ecosystem: Host-associated > Plants > Roots > Nodule | place: USA: California | collected...
GAACCCTTCAAAAAAAAAAAAACATTACACCTTTTTTATAAACTTATGTCATACCTAGTAAAAGGACAAGTTTCACCAATATTAGCAGTAATTAATTGGTAAAAATAAATAAAGAAGTTTTTATAGTACTTTGGATTCCATTAACTTAAGATTGTTGAACTATTGAATCTTAATAGCTTAGTTTAGCTAATCCCTCTGCTTTTAGAATTTGGACAGTTTAGTCTTACCAATATTTTCCTTCTTACTAGGATATTAAATTTTTCCAAATTATTTTTCTTACGCTTCAAACTCTCCTCAGTTACCAGACAACGAGTGACTATTATTTTTCTTATCTTAATATCTACTCTCACATAAAATTACATAACTTTAAAACAAATTCATAATTCAAATTAAATGATAAAATGGACTTATTGAACTTTCAAGATAAAGATATATAATTGGTTAATAATATTTTGAAACAAGAAAGTTCAATAATTTAATTTAAATAAACTAAAATATAATTAAGTGAAAAAATAAATTGGTTAACTTTATGGGGTGAAATAGGTTAAGTACGCATACGCTACGTGATTTATTAGTGAGACGCTGCATAGATAGGATCTAGCACCCATAAGTCAACTTCCCTGTTAGAGATTCTTAGACATCAATGTTTGTTCCATTAAGTAGCGTTACACACACACACACATCTCAACGAGACCTTAGTTACTACATCTGATAAATGCATAAGTGGAAAACAAAATTAGTGGTAATGTTAATTAATGAGTATTGAGGCATAAAATTTAATTTTGTTTACGTAATTTAAGAGGAGGAGGAAAGTCACAGGGGTGTCAGAACTTGGGAAAAAACATAATAAGTTTTGTATGTGTGTTTGGGTGATGTTGGTAACAGAAAATTTTGCTATTTTGGGGGAAATGGTAACCAGAAAGGGAGAAGATAGGATGAAAAAAACGAGGAGGTTGGGATAAACAGTTAAGGAATAGTGATACATGGTATTACCAAAGTAAACAGTAATAATCTGGGAGAGTTGAAGTCAAATATGTGAATGACACACAAACACACGCACGGCACAAGAAGCGTTGGTTTGTTAGTAGTGTGTGTGTGTGTATGGCGTGTGTATTGCTTTGCTTCTTCTTCTCTTTCTCTTCATGCTCTCTTTTCTTTGTCTCGGTCTAACACCAACAACACCCAAACCCAACAACGACAACAACATTGGACGGTGCCCGGTTCATCTTTACGTAGTTTTTCTGCCGAAAATCGAACCCCATCTGGGGATTTGGCCCCCAAAAGCCGCCACCTGAATTCCCTCCCCAGATCCATATCGGTTCCACGTCGAATCCAACAGGGACAGAACCACCGTGGTGTGGTGTGGTTCACTTGGCAGGATTGGAATGCAAAGTTAATTAATTTATTCGTTATCGTAGCGATGGTGTCCAGCCAGGTGGTGAAAGTGAAGAGAGATACGCTACGACCATGCATGACATGCCCTCTCTGCCATAACTTCTACAAAGATGCCACCACCATCTCTCTCTGCCTCCACACCTGTTCGTCTCTCTTACCCTTCGATTTCTGTGCACTTTCTGATTTCTATGCTGCTCTTGAAAAAATTTACCCGGATTCTGACGTTGCTCCAGTTTACCTACCCCGCAATCTGCAATGCATTGCTCTTTGTTTAATCCCTCTGGGTTCTTACTCATCCTTGTCCTTGCTCTCTAATTTATATCTAATTGGCTGGATTTTCATGATTTGGGTTTTCAATGCGCTTGCTTGATACTTGTGATTGGTGATTTCGGTGATCTGGTTTCCTACGACACTTTCGTCTTAGATTACTGCTATTGCGTGAAGAGAACGTTAAATAATTGTTTTGTGGCTTCGGTAGAGCAATAAGATTGACATGATAGCTGGGCTTACATGGTTTACTTTTCTGTTTGTGGTTTTTCGGTTGTTTGCATTTCTATGATTTCACGGGTAAGGAATGGAATCATCCTAATTGTGTTTTGAGGTGGCGTACTGTTGTGAAGCTTTTTTAGGATGCAGTGGACTTTCATGATATGTTTGTTTGGTAATTCGAGCAGCGTGTGATGTTAATGACATTCCTGAATCACACACTTACATCTTCTTGCTTGCACATGTTTTGAGTTCATTTGTCGACACTTTCGAGGATCTTCTCTGCAATTCACTGAAGTATCATTCGAACACCAGTTTGCAGGAAGTGCATATATGATAAACTATCGGATGAGGAGATGGATTGCTGTCCTGTGTGCAACATTGATTTAGGCTGTCTTCCGGTTGAAAAGCTCAGGTCGGTTGCTCTTTGTTTGCCAACTTAATTTTGCATTTTTTGCAATTTATGAATTCTTTTGAACTGAACTGAACTAACATGCTGCTGGAATTTCTCGTTGGAAATGGATTAATATCTGCAACGTTGTTTATTCTGTTGCGTCTTCTCTTCACTTCGTTGTTAGTATTTGTTGTTTGCTTGTACATGAGAATATTTACTAATGCTCATGATCAATCTCTTCCTTTTTCTTTCTTGGTATAAAACCTGTTTGTCTGGTGTGAGCGAATGAAGGTTGTGGTCTTGAATATCTTTCACTGTGTAATGCAAAATTTCATCACTGAATATTCTCTTTCTTTAAGTTGGATTTATACTTTTCTCTTCCCTACTTGCAGAAATGTTAATCACAACATATAAGTTGCATCTGTGTTGAATTTTTTCACTGATAAGTCAGATACATAGTTCTGAACATCTATCATATTATAGAGGGCACCCTTCTTCCTAAGTCTGAAAGACTACTAATAGCTTAACATTTTCAACCGAGATTGAATCTTGTATGTGAATTTCATTTGCAGCTTGTGATTTTTGATGAAGACTGATATTTTTATATAATGGATCTTCAATATGAAACTCAGAGTGACGTCTTCTCCATCTTCAAGTATATTATATTTGAATGAGAGTTATACTTAGAGGCTGCATGAATAAATTGTTTTTGTAGATTTATATAAAAAAAACGCAGTTTAGTAAATTTGTTGGATGTTTGCGAAATAATCAAGGATTCCTATTGATTATATACAGGCCAGATCATAATTTGCAAGATATAAGGTCAAAAGTATTCCCGTTTAAGAGAAAAAAGATCAAGGCCCAAGAAGTTTTGTCTTCAATATCACTGCCAACTAAAAGGAAGGAAAGATCACTTTCATCATTGGTAGTCAGTGCTCCCAAAGTTTCAATGCAACCCGGCTTTACAGGAAAGAGAACTAAAACCAGTACAAGAAAAGCTGCTGCTGCTTTACGTGGATGCAGTTTTCTTCTTGAAGAATCCATAAAGAAGGAAGAAACAAATGGTGAAGATAATATGGTAAGCTCAATTTTATGGGGCAACAGGACTTGGTGTTAATTTTTCTTTATGTGTTTGTACTTTTTCTGGTTTTTATGTGACATTAATTAAGCCTTAGTTTTAAGTAATAATGGTCATGTAAGTCATGCACAATGTGATAATGGTCATGTATAATCATTGGTTCCCTATATGGTTGTAGGATCCTTCCATGGCTGAGCCTTCTAAAAAGCACAAGCCTAATGAAAATAAAGAGAACAGTGTGGAACATGCAGAAGGGAAGGTTGATCTCTGGACACCACTGAACTGTCTTGTTGAAGCTGCCAACCGAACAAAGTCCTCCAGGTCAAATTCACAAGCAATTCCTCCTGCCAAATTAGAGTCCCCAGTTACTCCTCATGCTGGTCAAAATATACCTGAAATTACAACCAAAACAGACCAACCTGTTTCTGTCCACAGTGAACTAAACATTCCAAAATCCAAAAATAAGGATACTGGACATAAAACAATATTTGTGGATGACAAGGATGCAAACAGCTTGCCTTCGGGACCAGTGAAGAGAAGAAGGTTGCGTCCTGCTGGTCAGAAAAGAGTTGCAGCATCTGAAATGTCTGCCTCATCCCCAGCTCCACTAAATGCAACAGGGAGCAAGTGCAACAGAAAAAACAGTCCTATCTGGTTTTCATTAGTTGCTTCAGAGGACCAGTAAGTCTTTTTGTATACAACAATCATAGTACTAACAAAATGTTGAGCTTCTGTTGTCATTAAAGAATTGATGTTATTATTCAGGAAAGGAGATGTTCCCTTGCCACAGATCTCAGCATGTTATTTGAGAATAAAGTAATTATTCTGATCTCATTGCTAATCTGTTTGTATAATTACTTTATTTATTTTGAATTAGAAGTTTTTCTTTGGTTATGACTATGACTTTCGCCTGTGGATAACTGCTTCTCATTTTGGTGTCATAATTAAGCTAGCAAAGAATAATAAGATATAAAAAAGCGCGTTTGTTTATATACGCTCTATCATGAGTTCTCAAACTCTTAAGGATTATATTGGAACTCAAGAGAAAAATATGTTACTGCATTTAGATATGACTGACAGATGTTCAGGCAAACACTTCATCTAGTATTGAAAGAAAGTTCAGAATGCAAATAGTGAAAAGTTAACCTTCCAAATTTTATAACTTAGTTTTAGACTTACTCTTTCCTTAGAACAACCATAGATTAAAAAATCAGCAAATTAGTGATCATTGTCTTACAGCTTGTTTGGTTTCACTTCCCACAGGCTAGCGCACATAAGGAACTAGGAAATCCAAAGCTAATGTGTATAGCTTTCTCCCTTTTTGTGGGAATTAAGCGTGAGTCTTTTGTGACGCAAAACCAGACAAGCTATAAGTCATATGTCGATTTCATTTTGCTGTGCTATTCTAGGTAGCAGATGCACAGATTAGTGATTATTGTTTGAATCACAGTTTTCGCGAAGAGAAACTCAGCTTCCATTTGAATAATTTGAAATGCGTTGATTTTTCTGGCTTTCATTTTATTGTTGCTTTATCTCTTTCTTTTTCTGCTAATTTTCTTAAATGCATTCCCTTTGTTTATGATAAGAATTTATATGTGATGATTATGTAATTCTTTATTCCTGACCTCATGACAGGGATGGTAATGTGCCCGTCTCATTTATTCAGAAGTACCTTGTGAAGAAACTTAATCTTTCCAGTGAAGCAGAGGTGAGTAAATTATCATCACTATTTAAGAACAAGGAATTGCTGGCACGTTCTCTATCTCCTCCTTTCTGTTTTTTTTTTTCTTCTGGAATTAGTTTTGGTTCAAGGATTCTAAAAACTTGTGGTCCTGAATCGTTTTCTGAATAAGGTGTGTCTTTATTGTTGTTTGCGAGAAACTATAGGAAACCAAGAACATAGTGCTGCCTTGTGGAGAATTTTACTAAACTTTGTATGCTTTAGGTAATAGAAGCAGTAAATATTACAAATGCAGAACTACTGACACGACCCCATGCAACCACAGAATTTGCTGAAGATTTTGGAAACAAATTTCCTGTGTCGAAGTTCTAACACCAAGTCACCAATTAGGCACTAAGAACTGATTTAACATTGATGATACTGAAAATAGGACAATACCTGAATTTCGCTTATATTGGTCTCAAATTTTGTTGTCTCTGGTGCATCCCTGTCCCTAAGGTCCCAAGGATATTTAATAGTTGCATCATATATAGCTGTAGATAGAACTTTGCATGTTTTGCATGTTATGAACTTTCAGTTGCCATAAGATTTGAAGTTATTTGGACGTAAATTACGATTTAACAAGTGTTGATTTCAGAGAAAAAGAAATAATTGAAGTTTTACATAAGCAAAATTTGGGCAGTGGTAAGTGTTTGTAATTTGCACAGGTGGAAATAATGTGCCGGGGTCAAGCAGTTCTTCCATCATTACAACTGCATACTTTGGTAGATCTATGGTTCCGGACAGCCTCAACCTCGAAAAGGATACCGGCATCAGTGGGGTCTTCAGCCAAAGATTTTGTGATGGTTTTATCGTATTGTCGAAAGACATTGCCCCCTTGAACATGTTCCCTGTTCTATCTATATATATCATTTTCACGCGGTACTTTTACATACACACATTCAACTGTTTTGATACCGTTGTCTCCGACATTACTGCCTAGAGATTTGTTCATTTAGACGAGGAATCTGTGTGATTTTGTTTTGCTAGTGACTGAGTATGTGCAGCCACCAATTTTATTACTTCCCTTCCATTTGCTGTTATTCTTTGGATAATCGAACATTTTGTCAGATCATGTCTTCCCTTTGGTAAGAATCGTATCAGACTTCAACTACGTTAGTGTTTTTTACTTGAGTAATGGTGTTTTTAATATTATGCATTTAAGGTCTATGGTTCTCTGAGAATGGAAAGCAACTCAGGGATTTGATTAGGAGACAAAAATGAGAAAGGAAGAACCGTGAATAATAGTAAAAAAGCAAATAAGTAAAATACAAATATAGAATTGAAAATATACTTTTCTGTTAACCGCTTTGAATTTCTTTTAGAAAGTTGTTGATTTTATTAAGACGATATCTATTCCATCGATTAAAAAAAAATCAAATTATAATATACGAGTAAGTTTAAATTTCATTTTAAGACTATTTTATAACTTTGAGTTAAATTTAAATTATTTTACTTCAATGTGCTATGAGAGTCAATCCAAAATCTAAGTGGAGTATATTCAATTTATATTACTTGATATCGAATTTTCTTTCATTATCATGCTTTATATTTTTGGTGTAAAGTGATATATCGAAGATTTTATATCAACTATAAATATGAATAAAAATTTCACTTTACTAAATCAATTATGTAAAATCAAGGAATTTAGATTCTCTAAAGATTTTTATGTACCGTTTTTTAAATGTGCTTTTAAAATATTTGGTCATTAATTTTAAAGTTTTAAAATATCTTAATAAAAAATTTAGAATACTAATATAATATAATTTTAATATTTATTATATGACATCACAAAAAATCAGAAGAAGATCGAGTTATACTTAAAATTAAAATTCAAAACCTTAATAATATCAATGGCTTTAACTTCACTTTTATAAATAAAGGCTTTTGGTTTCTTTCATTAAATATAATTTATCTCTCAAATTTAATTTAATTTGAAAGTTATGTGACTAAATATTATCATATGATGTTAGGAACAAGTCAATAAGACAATAAAGAAAAGAATAAAGGAAAAAAAAAATAACACAAGAAGATTTTAATGTGGTTTGGCATATTTTAATGTGTATGTATAGTTCATGACTACATTAGAAATATTTTTTATTTCTAGTGTGTTCTACTTTCTCATTTTTATCTCTAGTCAATGTGAGACTTAGATTTACACTTGAATTCCTGATATATAAAAGCATGCTGACATGATTAGACTTTATTCACAAAAGTGAACTTAGAAATTAAAAAAAAAAAAAAAACATTCCTTTCCCATTCTCAATCATTAAACACTTCAAAACTCCAACTTATGTTCAAGAAAAAAAATATTGAGTCTGGTCTAAAATTTTATATATATATATATATTCAAACACAGTATCATTGATTTTCATAAATTTTCTTTTTATTTCTTTTTAAATCTCATAATTTTTTTCTTTATTTCTTTAATCCAAATAATCGAACTTTCACCTTTTTTTTAAACATACTTAAATTCACTATTAAAAAGTAAGACAAAGTTAACAATTTATCATATCTCAATCCCTTATTTCGGTTCAAAAGAATTGATTCTCATTAACTACTTAGTATTACATGAGAAAAAAAAAGTTATCTTTTATAATTTTCTAAAGTAAAGTGCGATCATTTTAAATGTCCAATAGCATTTAAAATAAATTTTAAAATTCCTTCTTTCACAAATTATATGTAGTGAAACTTCAAAGTGTAAAGTGTATATGTGATTAATTTAGATTTAAAACAATATTTGAAGTCAATCTACTACACATCACCGATAAGTATAGTTTTATTATTATTTTAGATTTAAAATGTTTTCCTTTTCTTTACTTTATTTTTTCTTAAAGTTTATAAAATAAAATTTTGCCGTTTCATATATAAATTATACTTTTAAAACAAAAAATATATAAAAACAATTTTTTGGCATGCCTCTTCGTTTTGAATCCAAGAAATCCTATTACTTCAATCGCTCCCAAGGTCAACATATTATTTTCAAAAATCATTTAATAATAATTTAAATTATTATATTTGTAAATAATATATATATATATATATATATATATTAATAATAAATTATTATTGTTATTATTTTAATTCAAATACAATATATAACATGAATCAATTTTTTATATACTATAAATTTTATTTTATTATTAAATGTTAAATTTTGTTATAGCACCGGTACAAATATTAGTCCTGTTAACATTACAAGGGGAGTCATTAGTCATCCTTGTATTGTTGTCGGATCAGAAACCCTAATTTGAATTCGAATCACAAAATGCAGCAGGTAATGGAAAACCATGATAACTCTTCAGATTGCACTTTGCTATTTCCTCGGCTTCATGTTAAAGCTGATCGTTTTTGTTTTTTTAATCCGAAAAGGGGGGTGGATCTGAGACGGAAGTGACATGGGAGGACCAACAGAACATCAACAAATTTGGAAGGTTGAATAATCGCTTTCACGAGCTTGAAGATGAAATCAAAATCGCTAAGGTATTCTATGCAACTCTTTAATTCGTGTTCAGTTTCTACTATCAGCCCTTTCTGTTTAGTAGTGTTTGTGCAGAGCATTTTATTTACTTTTTTGGTTATATTTATCGAAATCCCTCTATGCTTAAGATTTAGAACTTATGACGACCCCCAAGTGATAATGTAATGAATTTCATTTTGCAAACTGAGTTTACTAGATCAACCTTGATATTGTTACCAATTGAAACATGAGTTAAAGCCAAATGTTGGTGTGTAAACCTACTTTTGAGGGAAACCGAACATCATCGAATTGAGTTTACTGGGACACATGTGAATTGAAGGTGGCAAAAGGGTATTCCAAACGTCTTGAACTACTTCATGTAAATACTGATACTTTTTTTAGCTTTTCATTAATATATCTATCCTTGGGTGGATGCCTTTGGTAGAGTGGATAGACGCCTTTGGTAGAGACAGGACGTAAGTGAATAATTTCTTTGTATCAATACCAAAAATTTCCCTGGATCCGTGTGAACTATGTTAGGATAGTAATGTTAAGATTCTTGCCAACACTCTATGGCAGCGGACTAGAAAGAACATAGATACTGTGTGAAGTTAAGAAAATTGACTCCCAATTCTAAAATGAATTAGAGAAAAGATAGAAGACAATTACATGATTATATCCTGCAAAAAAAGAGTATGTGGACTAACTAATTCTAATTTTGCTTGAGTAACCTACTAAAGTAACATCCTTAACACACTCGCACAAAAGGTTTAAATTTCAGTTTTATTAATTTGTTTTCTCTACTCTCTGTTTCAATATATTTAAACACATGCACAACGGCATAATGAAATTTAGTTGTTGTCTTGTTGGTGAAGTGTCTGTTCTGCCAGTCGTGCTGTGAATTTAATTTCACTGCCATCCAAGCATTTTGCTATGGTAAATTTATTTGGCTTCTTTTTTCATAGTATGATGCAAATACAGCAAGGTATTTTTTATAGGAATCAAATGATAATTTGGAGGATGCAAGCAACGAGTTGATTCTCACAGATGAAGAGGTGGTTCGGTTTCAAATAGGGGAGGTTTTTGCTCATGTGCCAAAGGATGAAGTTGAGAGCAGGATTGAACAGATGAAAGAGGTGACGAGTCAAAAATTAGAAAAACTTGAAGAGGAGAAAGAATCTGTACTTGCTCAGATGGCTGAACTGAAGAAAATTTTGTATGCAAAGTTCAATGACTCGATCAACCTTGAGGAGGATTAGGTACTTACTTCTTGTTGATAGATATCTACTTGGTTACTTTTTTGTTAATATGACCTATTGGACCTCTGGAATTTGAATCATTTTGTCTCTTTCAATTTTAGAATGTTTGTTGTCTTGCTTGAACCTCTTTCAATAGTTGGCCTAGGTTTCTGCTTTATTTGGCTTCTTGAATTTCATGTTCCCTTAAACTATCCTCAAGGGGAGGAGGGGTGTGTAAAATCTGCTCTCTTATTGAGGTCATCGAGTACGTGAATTAACTAGCGGAAGGGTGTCCTAGTTTAGCTAATAGTTTTGAGATTAAGTTCGAAGTAATACAGTTGTAATGAGTTTTTGGAGTCAAACTCGAGTAATGAAAGATGATTCTATGAAAAAAAGAGAGGATAAAATACATGTGTAATCTGTTTAAAATTTTGTGAAGTTTGATTTTAGATTCTCTCAACTATTTCTGAAAAACAGTATTGTTAGTATTCTGAACCATTATTTGAAGTACTTTATTTCTTTGTAGAGGGTTATCTAAATATTTTGTGGACTAAAAGTGGTGCTTTTTAACATTGGAAAGACCAAGAAGGAATAATATATTTAGAGAGACCAAAACTTACCTTTAAAATTTAGGAAAATGTTTTTTGACACTAGATGCACCACTTGACAGCTCACTTTTAGAAGTATTTTCTTCATTTAAAAAAGTTAACTTTTGTATATGTAAAGAAAGAAAAAGATTAAAAGGTAAAATAGTGGATGTAAAGTATGTGTAAAAATATGTTGTGTGTCAAAATAATAGCACTTTAAAATTTAAATTTAAGATATCGAAAACATATTTTACTCTCCTATTATCAGAAAATGTTACTTCAAACCATTTAGTTTACTAGACAGTTTGGGTATATTTTTATATCGGTCATTGGAATTAAATAGCTCAAGAGCTACATCTTGGAAATTTTTAAAATGTTTTTCGTTAGGTTCCTGGCCTTGCATTAAGGTATTTGACATTTTATTTTAATATGTAATTTTGCATAAAGAATTTTAATGCAAATTACACTGGACAAAGTCAAAGACAAATAGAAGTTTTTTTTTTAAATACTAATAAATAAATTATTCAACTTATACCATGTTAAATACATGTTTTCTTTCCATTTAAGTTGCATCATTAAATACTTGGTCCAACTAATACAAAATTGTTCCAGTTTAGTAAGTAATTTTAATTAGTAAGTAATAGTTAAATACTTAGAGTGGGAATATCCAAATTAATCACTGTATTCTTTTTTAAAATATTTGGTTGAAGTTGAAGAATGATCATACCAATTCATAGAATAAAATTGCATATCAATTTGTATTTAGAGACAAACCAGATGAATCAAATAAATTTTATTTTGGTATATAATGGATATAATGAAAAAAGTCTATTAATCTATTAAAGATTTATCTAAAATTATATTCATTTAATAAAAATTCTTTTTAATCTATCAATTAATATTTTTTTATGAATGGATATTCAGTCTTTCTATAAAAAATGATATTTAAAAAAAAGATTTTTATAGTTATGTTTTTGAAAGGTTTTCCAAATTAAATTTTGTAAAACAATTTTTTTATTTCTTTAAAGATAAATTTTAAAAAACTAACTACAAAATCGGTTGGATTAATTTTGTCCCTTTGATTTGAAGAAATAATGGATAAATTATTAGCCATTTATATACTAAAATTAATAAACTATAGATAAATGAATTACTTGGCATCCTTCTATCTCAATCACATTATTGATTTTATCACACATCAATTTTCGTACACATTATTTTTTCTCCTTATAGCTCAATCTCGTCATACATTTAATCTCACTTTATTGTTTTCGTATCTCCCTTATTCACTTTGTATTTATTGTACTAGTATACTTTCTCTTGAACAATTTGAATAACAACAGTAGAAACAAAACATCAATTCGCACACCTAACAGAAAGCACTCTTCTTTCTGTCATGGGCATCCACCATTTTCCAAGGATCCGACCGTATCCACACACTACATCAAACCATGAAAGATTCCAATGTCATTTTTCAAACACATTTCTATCATATCCATATCTCAAGTCAAAAGGCTTCCTAGTTCCTGCACTATTACGTTAATCACCATCTACAAAAACACACACACACATAGAGGCACACAAAAACTATTCGTCAAAAGTGAGGAGTTTAGAGTTAAAATGAACGACCAAATAGACAGTGGGGGAGACATCGTGCATGTCAACCCAAAGAGTAAGCATAAACTTTAGAATCGCGTCATGACAAGCAGCAGCCTCCAAAACAACTATACATCAAGGATAAAATTAGTCCCATTCTAATAATCATTGTAGCATACAAATCAAGAATCATATCTGGAAATCACCAAAAACTTAAAAGGTGAAGACAAATGTTATTCTTAAACCAACCATTCATGATTGCATTCATCTTCTCTCCTCACATAAACATCATAAAAACCAGGGGGAGCAAAAGCTGATTACCAATTCACGCCAGACATGCGCCGCTCATCATTGCATCGACACATACTAATCTTCATATAATATTCACCCAGCCATCTTTCAGGTACCCTTTTAATACGCTTTACTATAATATTATAATAGCTTTCTTCCCAAACTCACCCCCACACCCCTTTCACCCTTTCAGTGTGCTTTACCTTATTCCCAGCAACATTCAACAATGATGAGGAAGACTTCCACTTTCTTTCAGCTTAAAGAATCGCGAGAAACCCCCCCAAAGAAATTTTTACAGAAAGTCCACAAGTAAAAGGCTATGCAATCAATAAAGAGCAAACCAACATAAAATATGACAGGGCCCGCCCCTGTAACAGGTATGAGAAAATGAACAATTCCAAGACTACAAGCAAAATACAATCAACATTTGGTAACGAGTTCAGTTTAAGGTTAAGCAAATGATGAAAATTACCACGAGTAACATAGCAGCCAACAGAAACAAAACCGTCATCTGTAAGACACGTTAAATAGACTACAGATCTGCGATGGAAGAAAATGAGGTTATGCAGAAAGAGACCCAAACTTATCAAATAGAATGTAAACAAGGAACTGATAAATAAGCAAAATAGCTCCATGGGGAACAAATTTTTATCCTCGGAAAATCGTCGTGCCTCTATGACAGAAATCGATAAAGCCACACCTAATTCCAATACCCAATTCAATGTTGATCAATGCCTCCCCACAAACACAGTTACAAACCCATCCCCACTCAGGAAATTAACACACTTGCGATTCGCGACTACTCTTCAAAACCAAGTACCCAGCTTCGAAAATTGAGCCCTGCCTTTCTCAATTGCACATTTATACTTCTCAAACTAGGAAAAGAAAAATTCAAAAACCCGATGGTGGTGGCGGAATTGAATGTAATCAAATGGGGGTATAATTAGTTCTGAGAGGCTGAGTTCCCACAACGGAAAGCAACCCACTTTCCTCCTCGAGAAACAAATCTTCAGTAACCCTAAACGCACCGTGCAGGCCAACGAACACCACGGCGACGATCAAAGACACCAAGACGTTGAGGCCAACGTGAGTGGAGACGAGCGCGACGACAGTGATAAACGCCAAACCGCAGAGCACGGCTCTGTCGTCGAGGGTTTGGTTGAACACGACGAGGGGGCCGTGACGAGAGAAGTAGAAGTAGAACCAGGCAACAAAGACGAGGAGAAAGACGATCATGGAGATGGGATGCCAGAGGAGGCTGAGGAACACGATGAGTAGTGTTACGGCGGCGTAGTTGTAGCGGAAGTAGCTGAGATTTCTTCGGAGTCGGATCATGGCATCGTCGTAGGAGAAGGGGCGGGAGAGGGCTGAGAAGTCCAGGAACTCGCGCCATGGCCGAGGGGTGACGAAGGAGGTGGTGGTGGTGGTCGGCGGAGTGGCAGTGGTGGCGCCGGCGATGGTGCCATAGCCGGCGGTGGGAATGTTGGACATTTGGGAACGTAGGTTAGATCTGGAAGTGTGGCATGTCTGTATATGCTATTTGATTGAGGATTGATTTCACTTTCCCTCTCTCTTTAGGGCTGTTTAATTTCCTTTTCCTTTGCTTTCTCCCCATTGCACTTTCCAGCAAAATAATATCTTAATTTCCATTTTAATAATCTATTGTTTAAGCAAAATAAATTCAAGAAACCAGATCGATACAGCATAAAAGTTTAGACAAGAAAATAAAAAAAGATGAAAAAATATAACAAAATAAATTAAAATAATAATTTATTGTTTGTTTCTAAATAATAATAATAACTATTTCATTATTTTTATTAATAATGATAATATTAATTAACAAAACTATGACATCCTATAATTTCTATTATACAGAATTTATTACTATTGAAGTTTTTGTTTTATACTGATTTAATTCCGTTGGAAGATACCTGAACAAGAAAATAATTAGCTAATAATTATATTGTTTAATACGATTAATTATGATGTATTTTAAAAGTAAATTCACGCAATTTTCTTTAATTTATCTGTGCAGAAGTTTTATTACGATATTCTCGATATGTGTATTGATATAAGTATCTTATTAGTTTCTATGTTTATCTTGAAAATATCGATATCATACATATAATATATATATATATATATATATATATATATATATATATAAAGTTGTTAATATAAAGAAATTATAAATTAATATTATTATTTTATAAATCAGATGTTCCATTAGTAAGTAACAAAAAGATATCTTGAAGTATAAAATATAGATACATATTCAACACAAATATGTGACCAAAATTAATGTATGGGAGAATATAATATGAACTTCATAATAATTTCTAAATTACAGAATTCTGAATGCCTTTAAAAATAATGCATTTTGAAATATACATTAAAAAAAATCTGAATCTAAAATTACATTATAAATTTAAAACATATTTAAAAAATTAATGTTCCTTTCTTCCATCCTATGATCCTATGCTTTTCCTGTTCTTCTCCTTCCTTTCTCATATGGTGGATCTAAAGGTGGCACTGGAAGTAAATAGGTGCACCACCCCTGGATACATGGCTGGAGCAGGGGAGAAAGAAAGAATAAAATTATCATTACATCACATCTATGGAAGTGCAGAATAAAAGAGGGAGGTGCAATGAATAAACAGCCCATATTATTTTTTTATATATAATTTATACACAAACGTTAGAATTGTTATAATTTTTTTAAAATTTTATATTTGAATTTATAAAGTTTTTATTTTTAAAACAACACCAACATTTATCTATAAATTATGGATATATAAATATTTAAAATTATCAACTATAATAAAAATACCGTTGTAAAATTTATATAAAATTTAAATTTGATACAGGATGAAATTAATTCAATTTTAACAAAATTGGAACTAAATTGAGACAAAATAACAAATATAAGGACTACATTGAGACTTTTCACATCCAATAGTGACACGTGGCACTGTCACTACCACATCACA
>Ga0099823_1003276_pt1 | contig 15234 bp, 11 predicted proteins | sample CowpearedBW_FD_76831 | JGI IMG/M metagenome (GOLD analysis project Ga0099823, IMG submission 76831) | Root nodule microbial communities of legume samples collected from California, USA - Cow pea red BW | ecosystem: Host-associated > Plants > Roots > Nodule | place: USA: California | collected...
CTAGAAGTCGACGCTTCAGATGAAATGAAGAAGCTGGACAAATACTATATGGTGATGATTCTTCGCGCCATTCATCCAGACTTCAATCACATCAGAGATCAACTTCTGACCTCTCTTGAGGTCCCTTCCATGGACATCTTGATCCAACGCATAATTCGTGTCCCAAAAGTCCCAACACATGAAACTCTAGAATCTCCTGCTCGAGTAGAATCATTTGTTATGGCCGCAACTCGAGGAAAAGGAGGACGTGGACCTAGAAGAGGTGGACGTGGAGGTTGCGGGCGCCCTCAATGCACGTATTGCAAAAGGATGGGTCACACTCAGGAAAACTGTTACTCCTTACATGGTTTTTCTTCCAAAACTGCCAATGTCTCTCAGGTTGAAACTACTGAGTCCAAGTTCACTGAGGACGAGTATCAAGAGTACCTACGCCTCAAGTCCAACAGCTTGACACAGTCATCTCAAGTTCCGAGTACATCAACAGCTTGCATCTCTCAATCTATGGAAAGTCACAATTCATGGGTAATTGATTTCGGTGCTTCTCACCACATCTCCGATAATACCTCCTCGTTCTCAACCATTTCATTTCAAGACAAACCTCATTTTATAACCCTTGCAAATGGCTCTAAAACTTCCTCAAAGGGAGTCGGTCGAGTCATCCTATCTCCTCCCTTAAATCTAAAATCTGTCCATTTTGTCCCTAATTGCCCCTTCAATTTAATTTCCTTAAGCCAGTTGACCAAAATGTTGAACTGTTCAGTAACCTTCGATAACAAATATTTTGTTATACACGAGCGTGGTTCGGGGGGACAGATTGGAGAAGGATATGAAGCAAGAGGATTATATCATTTTGGATCTCGTTTGCGAGTGTCATGTGTTGCAACCACCTAGTCTTAAAATGTTACATGATCGGTTTGGTCATCTCATCTGTCCAAGTTAAAAAAAATATGTCCTGAACTTAGTGGTCTCCAGACCTTAGAATGTGAGTCATGTCAATTAGGCAAACATGTTAGATCTGCCTTTCCTAAAAGGTCTCAATCACAATGTAATTCTAGTTTTTCTATCATCCATTCCGATATTTGGGGACCTAGTCGTGTTTCGTCTTTTGGTTTTAGGTATTTTGTTACTTTCATTGATGAATTTTCAAGATGTACTTGTGTTTATCTTATGAAAGATCTTTTTGAATTGTTATCCATCTTCACATCCTTTTTACATGAAATCAAGAATCAATACGGTCGAGTAATCGAAATCTTAAGTGACAATGCCAAAGAGTACTTTGTCTATGGTTTTAAGTTCACATGGTATGTTGCATCAGTCCACTTGTCCACATACGTCACAGCAAAACGGTATAGCAGAAAGATAAAATGGATACTTGGTTGAAACTGCTGGTACACTTTTACTTGGTGCCCACATTCCTATCCATCATTGGGGAGATGCCATCTTAACTGCATGTTTTCTTATTAATCAGATGCCATCCTCCTCTCTCAATCATAAAGTCCCTTTCTCCATCTTGTTTTCAGATAACCCTCTCTTTCACATTTCTCCTCGGGTTTTTGGTTGTGTATGTTTTGTTCATGACTTGTCTCCAGTCTAGATAAGCTTTCTGCTCGTGCTCTCAAATGTGTCTTCTTGGGCTATTTCCGACTTCAAAAAGGGTATCGGTGTTACTCTCCTGAAACCAAGAAATACTACATGTTTGCCAATGTCACATTCTTTGAACAAACCCCTTATTTCTCTTACTCTGTTTAAGACGCTCATGTCATATAGTAGGTCCTCCCTATTGCAGTGGTTGAGTCCCCTATCTCGGATGTCTTTGTCAACCCGAGTGCTAATCAAAGTCCTCCTGAGCCCCCACTCCCACCTACTAATACCCTCCCGAGTCCCGACCTTCAACACAGGACTCCGATGGATAGTCCAATTATCCAAGAATATGGTGAATCCTCAACTTTAGATTCTTCTCCCTCGTCTCTTGCTCCCTTGCCTCCTGATGAAGGTGATTCCGGTTGGCCTATTGCTCTCAGAAAAGGTATTCGTTCCACTCGAAACCCCCATCCCATTTATAATTTTCTTAGTTATCACAGATTGACGCCTTCCTATTGTACTTTTTTATCTTCAGTGTCTTCTGTTACTATTCCCAAAAATGTGAAGGAAGCACTTGATCATCTTAGATGGCGACAAGCCATGATTGTAGAAATGCAAGCTCTTGAACACAACAATACTTGGGAGCTCATGCCCCTCCCATCGGGTAAGAAGGCTGTTGGTTGTCGATGGGTATATGCAGTTAAGGTTGGCTCTGACGGTCAGGTTGATAGGCTCAAAGCCTGGTTAGTTGCCAAAGGGTACACTCAGATTTGTGGTCTTGATTATTGTGACACTTTCTCTCCTGTGGCGAAAATCACTACTATTTGCCTCTTCTTTGCAATGGCTGCCATTCGTCATTAGCCACTTCATCAATTGGATATCAAGAATGCTTTCCTTCATGGTGATCTTGAAAAGGAAGTCTACATGGAGCAACCTCCTGGGTTTATTGCTCAGGGGGAGTCTGGTATGGTGTGCAAATTGCATCGCTTTTTATATGGCCTCAAACAATCACCACAAGCCTAGTTTGAAAAATTCAACTCCATTGTTCAAAGTTTTGGTTTAAGACGCAATGTGGTAGATCACTCGGTCTTTTACTCACATACTTCTCCTGGAAAATGTATCTATCTAATAGTATATGTTGATGATATAGTCATTACAAGAAATGATATTGTTGGCATATCTCAATTAAAGGAGCACCTATGTAGGCATTTTCAAACCAAGGATTTGGGAAGCCTTAGATACTTCTTGGGCATTGAAGTGGCACAGTTTAAACATGACGTTGTAATCTCTCAAAGGAAGTATGCTCTTGATACTACAAGAAACTGGTATGATTGATTGTAAACCAGTAGAGTCCTATGTGCCCAAATCAAAAGTTAACAACTAAAGAAGGTGAATTATTCTTTGACCCTAAAAGATGTAGGAGGCTGGTCGAGAAACTAGTTTATCTCACTATTACAAGGCCAGATCTATCCTTTGCAGTTGGAGTGGTTAGTCAGTTTATGCAGTCTTCATGTGTTGGCCATTGGAATTCTATCATCCGCATTCTAAGGTACCTAAAAAAGGCTCTCGGGCAAGGGTTGTTATATGAAGATAGAGGAAGCTTTCATGTCTCTGGATATTGTGATGCGGATTGGGCAGGATCTCCTATGGACAGACTGGATATTGTGTATTCCTTGGAGGTAATATTATTTCATGGAAAAGTAAGAAGCAGAGTGTAGTGGTTAGATCAATAGCTAAAGTTGAATATAGAGCCATGGCATCACTAACATGTGAACTTATATGGCTGAAGCACTTTCTTCAAGAACTTAATTTTTGTGACATCCAGACTATGAAGATGTATTGCGATAATCAAGCTGCTCTCCACATTGCATCAAATCCAGTGTTTCACGAGAGAACAAAACATATAGAAATAGACTGCCATTTTGTTCGTGAAAAGTTGTTGGCAAAGGAAATATGTACCGAGTTTGTGGGATCGAATGACCAACTCGCATATATGTTGACCAAGTCATTAAGGGGACCTCGGATTGAGTTTATTTGTTTCAAGCTTGGTACATATAATTTGTATGCTCCAGCTTGAGGGGGAGTGTAGAAATAATTAGTATATCTAGGCAATCATTATGTGTAAGCTAGGAGGTTGAGTGTTGGATAACCTCTACACTTAATACCTAGTTGTAGCCTTTAATGTTTCAACTTCCCTTGTATCTCCTTTATCATTTATATAAATATAAGGAACAATAAAGGGATCTGAACAAGACCTCAAAAATATTTTCACTGTTTAATCTCAAGTAAAATCGAGATACAACAAATATGCAAAATTAAAACCAATAGGAACAGAATCTAAAACTTTCTACAATATCTTGACACTAAAAACATTAAATGGAACAATTTTGTCTCACTCCATTCCATTTTGTTTCTTTATGTTCTATTTGTGTGTCAAATGCTACATATGTAATATTAAGGTCCTTGTGCTTGAAAACACGTGCACCTACATGCATACGTGTTCACTTTCTTTTTATATAATAAAAATGAATAAAATTATAATTATAAAAATAAAAATAAATATAAAATTATAATTTTTTGTAGATAATTTCTATTTATTTTGTAAATAACTTCTTATTTTTATTAAAAAGGGTTAAAGTTAAAAAAAAAATTATTTTTAAAAAAAATGGTTAAATTAAAAAAAAATCACTTAAGATAAAATTGGTGAACAATTACTCACTTTAGGATAAAATTGAAAAAAAAGTATACATAAAAAATCGAATTCTCTTTATATAATAGCATAGATAGTATATATGCTGAATGTATTTTTCTCATTTCGTGACACTTGCTAGTGGAATACTATGGATATTTCTAATTACTACCTCATCTGCCTTGTTTCAAATGTTACTTATTCTGCAGGAATATTTCATCCTAAAGGCATTACTGTGCCTGATCCAATTCAGTCAATTTGTACAAGATGGGGAAGCGACCCCCTTTCTTACGGTTCCTACTCTCATGTTAGTGTGCATTCATCTGGTGATGATTATGATATACTAGCCGAAAACGTGGGAAACAGACTGTTCTTTGCTGGTGAGGCTACAAGCAGGCAGTATCCAGCAACTATGCACGGTGCTTTCTTGAGTGGCTTGAGGGAAGCTTCACGCATATACAGATCATCACGTCTGCAAAACAGTACTAAGAAATATGGGCCAAAGAATATTGGACCAAACCATGATATTCTAGTTGAATTATTCAAGAGACCCGATTTTGAATGTGGGAAGTTTGCTTTCATTTTTTATTCTTCCTCAGAAAGCCTACCCTCAATGGGTCTTCTGCAGGTCACTTTTGGTGACACCGAAGAAAACCATGAGGAGCTGTTATACAACTATCAGAATTCGATTAAGTGGCCATTGCAGCTGTACACTGTATTATCCCGTGAACAAGCCCAGCAGCTACAACTAGTTGAGGGAGGAGATGAAAGAAGACTTTCATTTTTGGTCAAAAGCCTTGGCTTGAAGCTCATGGGACCAAGTGCCTTGTTTTCAGCAGGTAACACATTAGTAGCTAACATTGCATATTCTCGAAAAGGCCGTGGGAGGAACCGCTTAATTACTTGTTAAACACCATAAGCTGTTTCTGCATCTTCTCTTCAAATGAAACCTTGTGCTATAGAACAACACCCTTACAAAAGAATTGCTTGGACTTTTCTTTTCTTCTTCTGGGGTGCAAAGTCTGTATATAATAGACTTTCGTAGATCATTGATTTGCTGGTAGAGATAGAGGATTTTTGAAGGCTTGACTAGTGAGATTATTCAATTTTAGAATAAAAGTCTTCAGTCATAGATCAGTTATGTAATCACAGGAAAATTAGATGAAATTTCATGACAGAGAAGTATGACAGTCCAAGAGAGGGGTGAAGAATTTGTAAACAGAGGGGTACTGTTCCCCCGAGTGTATCATCTATTCAAATTTGTGTTCATGTAGAAGTAGTACTTACATATACCCCACCCCACAGAGGACATCACTGTTGTTATTTTTTTTTTCTTCTTTTTCTGGAGGGCCTGTGTGCCTAACTTGTACTTGTATAATATGATAATTGTTTCTCAAATTCCTTGATTGGTTCTACACATCCATGAAAGGTTTGCTTCTTAGTAGAATTGCTTCATTACCTCCGATGTGTAATACTAGCTGGAAGAATATGTTGTGCAGAAGAAAATCAGGGGGTAAGTTTTAGAACTTCTGTTTTCACGTTTGTATTGTTGAAACGGAGTTTTAAGATGAGAAATGTGGCTTTCAAAATAAGTGGTTATGTTTAACTAAAATTCAAGTTAGTTTTGGAAAATAAGGTTAAAAGATATTATGTTTCTTATGGTTAGCCTTATATATATATATTTGGTCTTTAAAATCTAAAAAAGTGATGATTATTTTGTGTTAGTTGAGGATTAAAATGCACTCTTTTTAAATGTATGGATTCAAAAAACTAACTGTGCCGTTGTTTAAATAAAGTTCTTTATAAATTAAAGAAAAAAAATAACAAAATGCATTAAACAAGTTTTATAAATAAAAATAATGTATGTATTTAGAAGTCTGGTGGTTGGTTCTAATTTATAGAAAAAAAGTGAATTTATTTTTTATGTTTTTTAAAAGCTTGTAGAGAAGTTAGTTGTGTATGTATTAATATAAGTAAACATAATCTACTTTTGCAATCTTATCATTAAGATTCTGTATTCATTCCCAACCAGAGAAGTTTTGCATAGAATATGTAAACAAACAAATTACTACTGACGACCTATGTATAATCCCAAATTTAGAACTGAAGCCAATTATTATATACCCATTTCGGATTTAGTAATATACCTTCTTTTTTGTGTTGGCTATAGAAGGTTTTAAAAAATAAAGATCGGACTGTCATCAATAAAAGATATAACAGATCAAAACTATTAATAAGATGTAATGACTAGAAATATTGTTACAGTGTTCTTAAAAAATTGTTTCAATCATTTATTTTTTATTGATATGTCAATTTGGCTTAATCTACAAGATGATTAACATACACAGGTTAGGGCCAAAAAAGTTCGTAGAACTAGAAAACTCATTAAAAGAAATTCCACAAAACTAAAATGACAACAAAAATCCTATGGGACAAGTCCATGGATTCGTCTATTTGAGTTAGTCTTAGGTTAAGATAGACAAGGTTAGGTAGGATCCAAGTTAAGTAGGTCATTTAGGTCGAGTCCAAGTTAGGTTGTGTCTAAATGAGGCTGGTTATCGACTCCAGTTAGGTCCACAAAATGTTTAGTCAAGTCAAATTCACGTAGGATTAGTCAAGATGAGCACACTTCATGATGAGGCAAATTGGACACACCTCATATCAACTTGAGTATGACCCAGTCGAGTTTAATGAAGTCGAGTTACATTAAGTTGAACTCATGTCAAACCTAATAGAGTTTGGTCTACATCAAGTCAAACTAGAATCGAGCCTATATCGGATCAAATAAAGTTGATAAAATAAAGTTAAGTCCCCGTTAGGCCAAGTCAAGTCAGGTCACCTTGACTTAATTGATTGACATTTATAGAGTTGTTATCAGATAAGAAAAGCTAATTTCATTTTTTTAAGTTACAAAAATGTTAGAATTACAGATTATATTGTTCTATTGTGGGAGTGATAAGGTGGCCTAGTTGTTAGAAGGAAGAGAAGGGAGGGGAAGGTTGTGAGTTCGATAAATAAGGTGTCTTTGAAGGGGTTTAGAAGGGAGGGTGAGAGAGGTTGTGGGTTCAATTCCCCTGCTAACAAAAACTAACAACTAACAATTGCCAATCAAAAAAAAATTGTTGTAATGTGATTGGTTGTTTTATCTGAAGTGTTAAATGATTTGTGACATGTGAAAGCTATGAAATCTAAGTGTTTAAATTCTGCTTGTATAGAAATAGGCTCACTAATTTGGATCTTTTAATATTATGATTTCACAATGACTTTTAATATTGTCTATTTTGTGTTTGGATCTTTCAACTCTAGGGCACTTTGAAATTGTTGAACAATCAGAGAAATTTTTGCTTTTGTTCATTTTTATTTTTATATTGCCATATTTTTTTAGAGTTTTATATTTTTTATATAATTTAAATTGTCATTATTAACCAAAAAATATATTGAATTATAAAATTATAAATATAGGTAAATAATAAAATATTATTGAATTATGAAATTATAAACATAGTTGACAACACTAAACAATAAAATATTTTATTTAAAAATTATTTATAATAGTGATATTTATAAATATCGTAATATAATATAAATTGTGATATTTTTAAGTTTTAATTGTCCCTTTAAAACGGCACTATATACAATATATAAAGTGTCGTTTGTTGTTGTAATAGGAATTACGACGTTTTTGAAAAACGTCACACTTGTAAATAACAATGTTTGAAAATATTGTAATATACAAAAATAAACACCACAACTTATATGATCCCATTTTAATAATAGATTTTATCGATAGAAGTATCCATCAATAATAAAATTTAAGTATTAACCGATAAATTTTATCAATATATTCATTGTAAACAAATATTTTTATTGACAATTTAAATCTTAAAATTTGTCAATAAAATTTATTTGGTTGATACATTTTTTCCATCTATAAATCTTATTTATTAATGATTTTTTTTCTGTCGATAACATTTCGTCAATAACATAGTATTTTCTTACGGTTATATCTCCCTTCATGTTACAAAAACATTATTAATTGAAGAAATTTATGATATTGGACATAAAAAATTAAGCTGAGAATCGAATTCCCAAGATACATTTGGTGAAATAATATTCTATTTGGTATGTTTGAGATTTATCAGAAAATATATTATTTAGAAAAATAATTTAAAAATATTAATTTGTAATATAATTTGTTATTATAAGATAATAATAATAATAATAATAATAATATTAATCATATATAGTGTTTTAATGTTTAAAAAAATAATAATAACAAATTTAATTTCAAATTATATTAAATAAGGTCATATATTATTTTCAATTATTAAAATTTAAACCCAACATTTTAAATTAGTTTTTTAATATTTTTTATTTTTATTTCTCCTCCTTATTTAGAAAATATAAAAAGATTAAATAGAAGACTTTACGAGTTTTTGGAAGAGAAGGAGTAAAGAGAGAGGCATAGCACCTCAAGAGTTTGGAAGGCTTAAAAGCAAACTTAAAAATGGAGATATTTTATTTAAAATATATTTTTGAGCTTTTTTTATGTAAAATTATTTATTAAATTGTCATAATTAATTTCATTTAACATTTATTCTTCAATAGACAATAAGGCTAATCCATTTAATCTTTCTTGAGACATGGTTGACACTGAAATTGTTAACATTATTCTATAAGTTACATATACATTTGGAAAAGAATCTAATTTTTTATATAATTAAGAATATCATTTAGTTTATCATTTTTCAAACCTATAATTTCTCTTAAGATATTTAATTATGAAAAAAAAAATCAAATTCATCATTATCCAACAAATTATCATGTTTTAAAGATTATTCAAAGTTTAAACAGTTTTCTTGCAAAAATGTATAATCTAATGACTTTAATTTTTAACACTACATAAAAAACAAAATATATCTTCATATATTTTAAATTGTTCAAATCTACTCTAAAGTGTGGTAATTTCTTTATCTACAATATACAAAAAGTAATCAATTCTAAATGATTCTTGAAGAGATTTTATAATTCCACTCTCAATGTTTTCATCAAATGGTTTCTTTCCTACAACAACACAAATAGAAAGAAAAAACATACTAAAAAAAGATGAGGGTGAAAAATTGGTACACATGGACAATATGAGATTGAAGGAATGTAATCTACCAAGACTCTCAAAAAATGATTCTTATAAGAGGAGAAAGTAAGGAGGGGCAAGAGAAGTGACAAAGAGATAAAAAGATAAAAGAAGAAAATAGAATTATAAGAGAATAAGAATAGATAATCATTCTCTTCTTCGTAAACAAAATTATAATTTACTAAATAAATGTTTTAACTCAATAATTATTATTTTTAATACCAATAAAAATTAACATACACTAATAATAATTTAATTACACATTATTCTCAAACATAAACTTATAATTAATGTAATAGAGCTATATTAATAATAAAATATTCTCCTTAGGCCTTTTTTATCTTAAACATAATTTAATAAAGGTATATTAGTAAAAAAATATTTTTTTGAGGTTTTTTTTTCTTAAATTTAATTTTATAATTAATTAATTAATATGAAAATATTAGTTTATGGACCTTGAAGCACGAAATTGAAGAGGAGAAGGTCCATGGTTGCAGCGGAAATGGAGCTGGAATGGAGGAGTGGAGTCAAGCTTTGAAGGCCCTTGAAGCAATGGAGATGAAGTGGAGATGAAGTCTAGAATAGAGGTCCATTCTAGGGAAGGAGGCTAGAGGATTTTAGAGTAGAAACTAGTCTAGCAAGTGACTCTTGAGTAGAGCTGTCAAAATGAGTTGGAACCCGCGAGCCAACCCGACTCACCACGGGTTCGGGTCGGGTTGGGTTGAAAATTTTTTACAAATTTCAATATAGGTTGATTTTTTATCCGGCTCATCCGGGTTGAACCCTTGGTGAGCCGGGTTGGTGAGCCAACCCACAAATAAGAGGGTCACACAAGTGTTTTTTATTAAGTTGGACTTTATATTTGGGTCATATGTTAGGTTGTTTTTTTAGCCAACACATAAATAATTTGTATTTTTTAATTTTGGTTTGTATTTGGATTGTATTAAAGTTTATTTAAATTTGAATTAGAATTAGAATTTAGTTTTGACTGAAAAATAAATAAAAAAATTGTATTTTTTTTAATTAAGTGAATCCGTGAGCCAATCCGTTTAACCCGCCAACCTGTAGTGGGTTGGGTCGGGTTCAAATTTTTTTGGCTTGCTAAAAAGTGAGCTGGGTTGGGTTGGCTCACTAAATCATCAACTTGTGGTGGGTTGAGCCGAGTCGGGTCGGGTTACCCATTTTGACAGCTCTACTCTTATGGTAATAAAGGTGGAGTGATCTCAACAACTAGTATATTACCATTCAAAAGTAACCAAATACAAGAGTAGAATGGCCCCATTTATAGGAATCATGGTTGACCAAATGAAATGGGAAATGTAGCATGAAATGTAATGAAAATGTATCTTGGAGAAGAAGCTCAATTTGTGGTTGTGAGATGCAAAGGAGTTAGGGATCAAGAGTCTTGTGTCCACTGACACTCTCCATACCTTGCTCCATGTGAAATATGTGCACCAATCTATAGCTTCCTCCAAGCATTCTCGACCAAGCTTCAAATTGGGCTTGGATTATCCCAATTTTGAAGGCTAATTATAAAGTACTTTGGCATTTTATTCTACAAATCATGGCCTAACATTTGGCCCAAAAAATAAAATTTATTCTAATGCTCCAGTCATGTATTCTCTTGTTATTGGGCCTTTGATTGGGTTGGGCCTTAAGGTACACGTGGGCCATGTAAGGCTCGAGAAATTTAAATAATTTAATAAATACGGGTAGTAAAAGTTTTATGGCATTTAATGTTAATTGTTATGATGTGGAAAAGTGTTAGCTTAAATGGTTGAGAGTACTTAATTATGTGAAAAGACTTGGGTTCGAGTCCTATGTATGCTAATTGTATGATATTTTATTATGTGCATTATTTTAAGGTTATGATTGAATGGGAGTAGTGATAATGAAATCCTAAAATTATAGGAATTATCATGAAACATGATTGGTTGAATTGGTTGTGCACTTGCTTTGTGATTTAGTGGTTGTGAGTTCAAACCTTATTGAGAATGAAATTAACTCCTTTATTTTTTTGCTAAATATAATTGTGGCCTAAATGTGAAAGGGTAGGGAAACCCTAGTCACAATCGACAGGGTAAACTAAGGCAAATAGAGGGGCTTTATAGATTGGTTTTTGAGATTGAAAACTGAGAGTGTGGTAAGGAGCACGAAATTCTGAATGGAAGTGAGTTTGGAGTGAATCAAGGGAGCGTAATTGTGAGAGCACTAAGAGGAGCCAATTTTGGGTCAAGAAGAACTATCACTCTTCAACTGTTAAGCAGTGATTTCCAGGTTAGGGGAGTTGAGTTTTGTTAATGGTTACTTTTGTGAAAAATTGCATGATGTATAGTATGGAATGCATGATTAGATCCTATTTCTGTTGAATTTTCGTGCTCTATGCGATGTGATCAGAGTTTTATTGTTTTTGGATGTTGTTTGAGCAATTCCCTAAGTTTTGTATGAATATGATGAAGGATTTTGCAATGTATGATGGTTTATGGCTTAATCCCACGTTTTGGTGGTCCAATTGGGTTTATAACATGTCCTTGTAAATGGGTCATCGAAATAGGTTGCTTGGTAATGTCTGGATTGTGATTTGGCATTGTTTCTGTGTTATGCGTGCGTAAACAAGGAAAACCACTACTAATCTCGCTCAAGCGAGCCAGGCTTGCCTAGGCGAAATTAGCAGTGGCTCAACCCTGATTTTGCTCGAGCCTCTCGCTCAAGCGGAGAGCCCAATGTTTTGGGCGACAGAGCATCTCACTCAGGCAAGAGTTCCTCTCCTAAGCGAGAAATCGTGAGAGGTTTGCGTGTTTTGCTCGAATCGTCGCCCAGGCGATAGGCTTTGGTTTTGGGCGATGAGTAATCTCGCCTAAGCGAGAGGATCTTGCCTAAGCGAGAGGGTCTCGCCTAAGCGAACCTTCTCAATTTGTCACTGTGATGCACTCACTCAGGCGAGAGAGCCTAGCTTAAGCGAGTCAGACCTGATCGCTTGAGCCAAGACTTCTAGCCTAAGTGAGATTAGTGTAGTTTATGTGTGTTGTTGTACGCATTGATGCAGACTTGGATCGGGAGATGTTATGCCATGAGCGGGTAGGTTCATGGATGGTTGTGAACACGTGATGATATGAGCGGGGAGGTTCATATCCTGTTACTCTCGTGTGGGGATACGAGCAAGGTAGGTTCATATGTTCTGTGCTCACACTTGAGAGATGCTGCGTGCGGGGGAGGTACATAGTTGGTGGATCACGTGTGTTGGACTACGAGCGGACAGGTCCGTAGAGTAGGACTACGAGCGGGGAGGTTCGTAGAAGCAGGACCACGAGCGGGAAGGTTCGTGTGAGCATTATAAATCCTGAGTCCAAGGCTAACTATGTTATGTGAATTGAAGGTTGAAAATCCTTGGGGAATTAGGAACTTGGCCAAGAACTAACTAGAATGAATCAATTGGGCGTATTGATTTTATTCTGTTAAGTTATATGTTAATTTTTTTATTATAAGCTGACCCTTTCTGTTGGTGCTTGGCGATGATTGTGTAATTCTTTACATGGGAGTAGTTGATGCTACAGGTGATGATGCTGATGCTTGAGACGGAGAGAGGGGCTAGCTTGGAATTTGAGCTAGGATTTATTTATATTACTACTCTTTTATTTGATTTTGGAAAATTGTAATAAATTTAATACCGGTATTAAATAGTTTTGGCACATGGAATAATGATTTAAATTTTCCCGTGTTTGGGAATAATAAAATTTCATCGTATTGTTTTCAATCATTATTTATCTATTTACTTAAGTAAATTCCAGTAGGGATGTTACAGGCCATGGATTGGGCCTTGGGGTGGATTCATCATCCTCTTCCTCTTGAAGAGGATTTGTCCTCAAATCAAGAGGGTTCTTCAAGGCCCACAACAACAAAAGCTTGGTTCCACCAGGATAAAAAATATATCTGCAATAGTCATAAACATTATTTCAGTAAAATCATAAAGACCATGCAATAGATATGGAGGCGAAATGTGTGAAGATGGGCTTTTAAGTTTGGAAAATGTGATATTCAGCCCACTTCACAAAAATTTTGATTGTCATTTTGACTTAATTGAAACCAAAAAGTTAACTCTAAGTCAAAGGTTGTTTTTGGAAAATCTTTTGAGGGGTTTAAAATAATAAGTGAAGGATTTGGCCTTGGGGTGGATTCCTCATTAGTAGTAAAATATTTTTTAAGATCTTATTTTATTGGAGGTCTAAAGCGAGTGACTTTACTGGCTTTACCTTTGAGTTGGCCCTAAATAGAGGAAGAAAATGAAGTGGTGATGTTAGCAAGGCCTTTAGTGGTGGTCGATGTCATCGCTGTCGTCCCTGGTTTGGCAAAGAAGAAGCAACAACGAGTGGAAGGGTTGGTACTGTTATGACCATGCATGATGAAGATGTAGAAGGGAAAAAAAGAAAAAAAGAAATATAAAAGAAAAGAAAAAATATAAACCATAATTGTTTTAAGTTACATGTGGCATCCATGTGTCAGACTCATGTGGACATTCTAATTGAGTCATATTTTCTGTTACACACAATGGTGAACCTACATATAACTGATCGTGGATAAACATCTCTCCTTAATTGTTTAAAATTATTATCAAATATCTTGAAACAAATATTTTGCCCCGTAATCTTCTAATTTGGTCCCTCTTAATTTCTAATTACAAAATTCAATTACAAGAATCATTTATTTCCTAATTGTTTCCACTGATGTAGAGGTCTTAGGTCCCCCACTGGTCACACAACACATAAAAAATTAGCATGGTTTGAAGCGGAGGATGAATTTCACACATTTTGAAAGTTTAGGGATGAACTTTATATGAATTTTGAGAAAGAGACGAATTCTAATTTTACAATACGTAAATCTATGAACTAAAAACATATTTAACCCTGTTCTCTGTTATTAGAACTTAAATCCAACATTTTATATTACTTTTTTATTATTTTTTATTTTTTATTTTCCCTCTTTGTCGCAACTACAATCGCGACGAGACGACGAACCAAAAAAGGAAACGAGTTTGAAAAGAGAATTGGAGTCACCACCATAGTTGTTTCTGGAAAACTATGGAAAACCATGAAAATAAGACAAGTCTACGAAAAAACCAAATTTTTGGGTTTGGGAGTCGGTTACGCATAGCGAAGGTGTTAGCACCCTACAGCGCCCGCCCAAGGGCGGTACCCTTAATTAAACATGCAAAGTTGATGCAGTTTTCAAACATTAATTTTCCCTAAAAAAAGAGACAAATAATACTAAAAAGAAACAATTTTTTTTTATTATTTTTGGGCCCGACAAGGATTGATCTTGGTCCTATGTATTCTCATTAAAAATGAGAAATCAGAGTTACATAGTTCTTTAGAAAAACGATTTGGAAAACTATTTGAAAAGTGATTTAATTTTTTTGGAAGTGAACCTGACATAGACTGACCTTGCTCCTACGTATCTCACAGGGAAGAATCAAGGATCACGTAGTTCTTAAAAAACGACCTTTTTCGTTTGGAAATATTAATATTTTTACATTTTGAAAATTTTGTATATTTTGGTGTTTTTTGAATTACATGAAAATATGTGTCATACAACGCGAGCGGTCAGACAGACACTAAAAGAGAAAGAAATCTATTTTTGGTATTTTTGAAAATGAGTGTCACGCGGTCCGGACGACCAGACATACACAATAAAGCAAAAAAGAACATTTTTCGTAGATTTTTTTCTATTTTTTTTGTAATTTTTTATAATTTAAAACATTTTTATTTTCTCTTTTTTAGGAAAAGAAAAAAAAATTAATAACAAAAAAAGATAAAAGTAAAAAAAAAAAAAAAAA
>Ga0099823_1003279_pt1 | contig 15229 bp, 6 predicted proteins | sample CowpearedBW_FD_76831 | JGI IMG/M metagenome (GOLD analysis project Ga0099823, IMG submission 76831) | Root nodule microbial communities of legume samples collected from California, USA - Cow pea red BW | ecosystem: Host-associated > Plants > Roots > Nodule | place: USA: California | collected...
ATATATATATATATATATATATATATATATATATATATTAAGAGTGTCTTATTTTTACATTTTTAATTGATTAATTAATATTTCTAATTAAATAAATTATAAAAAATTATATCTTTACATATTAAATTACTTTATTATAATTTATTGTTGTAATTTAATTATTAAATATTAATGATTTAAGATAATATTATTATACCTTCAAATAATACAGTAAACAAATTATATTTCCATTAATTAAAGGAAAAATGGTTTGAAGAACCAGTTCTTCAATCTCGGATCGACTAAGTTGGCATGTCAGAATGATGTGACAAATTAAAGATGTCAACCCTACACGGCCAAATTACCAAATTACTGACAGATTAACAAATATAACAATGATTTTAACACTTCTAAAATCACTCTTTTGATGAAGTAAAAATACATAAATCTCAGGTTGATTCATTATTGAATGTAACAAAATACGAAGCTCGAGAATTACAGATATTTTCACAATCATAATGGATTCCTCTAAAAAGTTCTGAACTTTTATTCAAAATGGGTAGATAAAAAATACAATGATTCCTTACTCAGTTCGCAAATATCATAATGAAGATTCAAAACATCCAAAATTAAAAATTGTGATTGCAACATTTGTAAATACCCAAATGAAAGATGTTCTTCTTTTGTCTTCTTTGCTGGCTTGATTCGAATTTTTATCATATGTTTTTTAGCAACTCCAAAAATAGTAGAGCTTCCCCTGCATAACAACACGACTAAGAATCTTGTTGGTCAGAATGTCCTAGAAACAGAAACATGATGACCGAAGTTATAGTGCAAGCAAGAAAAAGGGTATTTTTGTTGACAAATAACAAATTGTATGAGACAATAAGAATATATTTTCATACAAAAACAGCAAGCCATATATTGGTAATGGGAGAGATACTTCCATTGGTGACATGACAGTGATAATGGAGTGAAGAAAAATTAGAAATTGTTTGTAATGGGAGTCCTTAACTATATGATCAGCTGGACTCTATCAAAGATTCAAGCAAATTCTTAAAAGTTGTAAAGAATTCAAACATCTTACCAATAATACTAGAATGGACAACGATTGTGGTAGGTTGTGAGGGATCATGTTGTTAGGTCAAAAAAAGACCTTTGATTCAATTCAAATTGACAAGTTTCATCTCATACAAGGTTTTTGATTCAGGTTTGTGTAATGCAGGATCAAACCTGCTTTGGTACTATGTCAAAAAGGTATCTGAAAAGTATATTTTCATAATTCATTTCACTGCACATTTTTGCAGATGCTTTATATAAATACAATTATGTTCTGTAGTATAGAAAATATCCTATTTTGAGCCAAAACAAATATTGTTACTTCCTTCTAATTACAGACATCCTAATAATTATATAGTACACAACACATGCCAATAGCTACACATAGCATAAGCTAAGTCTTCAAATATAAGCAAACAAAGTTACAGTTCACAGTTCACAAACCTAATGATTTTCAATAGTGACGCATTGGTTTGCGGCACCAAGTAGTCACAGAACACCAAAAGTTCCAATTTACAACGCAAGCTATGTACACTATAGTCTATACAAAACGTCGAAGCCATGAGAATAAGAAGCATGCTCTAGCCAACAGAAGTTTAAAACTGAAGAAACTTGGTGAGGGTTCAGGGCTGCACACTTCAAAAAATAGATAACAATCATAATTTATGACATGGTACTTCCCCCAACTGAGTTCAATCCATGAGTTTTCTGAAAGTTCCAACTTTTCCATCTCAAATTGCTTAGCCATCCAAACTGAATCAAAGGTTGCCCAAAATGTTGCAGATTTACTATATTCCTTCTGTAAGGTATCAGAAAATTCCTCAGACCTGTCATAACAAAAAAGCATAACATTATTATTAACCCATAAAGGAACATAAGTATGAATAAAACATAGGTCTAGTTAATACACATAAAACACCAGTTAGGGAACAATATGAGTATTATCCTAACCTGTCATAACAAAAAAGCATAACATTATTATTAACCCATAAAGGAACATAAGTATGAATAAAACATAGGTCTAGTTAATACACATAAAACACCAGTTAGGGAACAACATGAGTATTATCCTAACAATGTTTGCTGCAAGGATTACCATTAATACACATTGTCTGGTAAAGATGAGCAACATGAGGATCTCCTTTAGTTCTCCCATGCTGCTTTTCCAAACACTCTAGAAAAGCTAAGTCAGCCTTCAGCAGCTTAGCTTGATCATGAGTATCATACCCTATATCATGGCAGTAACAGCAGAAATCCAACCAATCAATTGGTCTCCTGTCCCAAACAAGAGATCCTCCATCCTTCCCACTTGACCAGTTTGGTCCACAGTAATGTCCATATCTGGGGAACAGCTGAGAAAGAAATGCTCTAACCCCTGTATGCCATGGAACCTTACACACATATGGCCGGAAGTGCAAAGGTATAGCCTCACCATCTTCCCTTACACCATTCCCTCCACGTTGTGCTTTCCTCCTTAACCCTTTATTGATAGTAGATGGCCTTTGAAATTTGTCTCCAGCACTCTTTCCCCAAGGAAACAATGAAATGAAGGGCAGTTTTGGTTCATCTCCAGATTCTTCTTTAGGTTGTTCAGTTAAAGCTTTGGTAGGAACTGAGTTAGTCACTGAATATGGAATCAACTGAGCATTAAACCAAGGGAATTTACCCAGAAACTCTAAGTTCATGGCGAACAAAACTAGAGTCACCAAAGCACACAATTTGCTACCGCAGAACCAAATATTCTGAAAACCTGCCAACAGAAAAACAGCTTAGCCTTTTTTCAAGAATGTAACTCAATTTGAAACTAGAATGTAAATTTTTTTCTCAGCCACATAATCATACATGACATGTATAATAAAATTGTTAAGTTTTGCAGTAATTGTCTAAGAAATCATATCTAGGGTGATTTCAAATTGATTGAGGGTACAAAAATCATTACAAATCAAACATTTTTGGCTTTTCTAAAAATATATACAGATTATAACTTGGTGTGTATTGAATTCTGAAACCACGCATAGCATCAGAACTACAGCTAAATTGGACACATGCCAACACATCAAAGATTATTTCAGAATTTGAATAATACTCTGTTTGATCGAGCATTGGATGCAGTCTTCAACAGATTATGAAAATGCAGAAACTGAAAAATATACCTAAAAAGATCATGCAAACTTCCACATACCCCTTTAATTATATCTACACATAGACTTCAGTACACATTCCTCATCTTGAAAATGAAAAATCACAGAAAAGGGCGAGTTGGGTTTCTTTCTTCCATATTATTATACCATAAACACACCCGTTTTTTTTTTTTTTTATCTTTTTATTAAAGGAAGAAAACTTGAACATACCCATTTAAAGATATGCACAAATAGACCCCAGCACACATTCCTCAGCTTGAAAACGAAAAATTACAGAAAAGGGAACTGGATTTCTTCTATGTTGTTCAATCATAACGGCACACCCGTTTGATTCTTTCATTTCTTTTTTTCTAAAAAAGAAGAAAACTTTGAAATTGGAAGGGTAATTCATAGTTAGAAATAGAACATGATCAAACTTACTTGTAGTTCATCTGCTAAACCATGTTCTGAGGTGAATGGAAGAACAAGAAACTGAAATGTGGTTCTGATGCTAGACTTGGGTGGGAACATAGTAACCACAAAACCACCACCACTAATTCAACACCATTTCTTCATGGGCAGAGTGGGACCCGTCAAGAAATGGGAACAAAATAGTTAGTTTTTATATTAGTTCACCAATGGCATTTTGGGAAATAACTTAATGAATAGTGATATATATAACCTGTTTGAACGAGAAAGAATCACGCAAAGTGTGGAAAGCAATACACAAAAGAAGTGTGAAAATCGGATTGCTTTGAAATTTTATTTAAGAAAATAAAGACATCTATTCTATTTTGGTAGAAAGAATAGAAAAAACTACATTTAAAAATAAAAATACATAATAAGTATATCGACATGTGTTGTATAAAATAAAAGAATAATGTTCAAGAGTAAGACACGCTTTTTTAAATTTAAAAAAAAAAACACTTTTATTTTATTTCTCATATATCTTTCTTTACTAAATCACTTCTATTACTTTTGTCTTTATTTTATTTTCTTTTCCACTCTCTAATCGTTCGTCATTATCAATCAAGCATTAATATTTGTAAATGTACTGTACATTAAATATATCTATGTTCTTAAAAGTTGGCAAGTAAAGTTAATAATCAAGGTTTATGTTTAATGATATTAATAAAATAATGATACAGATTAAATATTGTGTAAAATAATATTAAAAATATGATACACATGTTAACTAAATATACAATTGCATTTACATAAACATGGTTTGAAACTTTTAAGACCAGTTATAATTAAATAATTTTAAGTTGTTAATAATATATATATATATATATATATTTATATATATATATATATATATATATAAAAGATGATAATATCTTAATATAAAATCATTAAGAAAATAATAGTTGTAACACTTAAGATGTATCTGTATATATTATATTATAGGTTAAAATATTTTTTTGTCCCAATTTTCATTAAATTTTGTCTAATCAGTCCTAATTTTATTTTTGTGCTCAAATAGATTCTAATTTTTGTAAATTTTGTTCAATTAGGTCATTTTTGCTAATACCGTTTAAATCATTAAAGGCCATGAACAGTGATTGACACATGTCATTTCATGATTTTTTTTTATTTTCTTAAATGCCCACATGTCAATCCAACAACATGTCACATGTCAAAGTCAATGTTTTATATTCAATTTGGTCACTATATTGTTATTTTTGTTCAATTTAGTCCCAATTTTGGTTAAAATTGACCAATTTTTTCTCTGTCGAAGATGAGACCAAATTTAATTTTCATATAAAAATTATAATGACGTGAATTTTAATATATTATATAAAAATATTTATTTAAAAATGTGAATTTTAATATAAAAATTACATTTGGTTTCAATTTGGAGAGGAACAAAATTAGTTTATATTAACAAAAATTGAAACTAGATTGAACAAAAATCACGAATATAAGGACTAAAATGGAAATAAAATATTGACTCTAACACATGGCATGTTGTTGGATTGACACGTGGACATTTAAAAAAATTATAAAAACCACGAAGTGACATGTGGTAGTCTGTTCATGGTCGTTAATGATTTAAATATTGTTAACGAAAAAGGACCTAATTGAACAAAATTGACGAAAATTAGGACCTATTTGAGCAAAAAACAAAATTAGGACTGATTTGACAAAACTTGACGAAAATTAGGACCAAAAAAGGATTTTAACCTATATTATATATTATAAGAGAATAGGTGAATTTCTATATATTTAATACTAAAAATATTATTATAAATTCTCCATGAGTAAATATTATAAAAAAGTTCTGTCAAAATTTTTTTGAACATATGAAAGTGTATTATACATGTTTGAGTACATTTCGACCACTTGGGCTGAGAGGAACTCGGTTGTATACTTGTCTAGGATGAGACCTTATCGGTCATGCCATCAAAGTTGGTAAAATATGATTAAGTTTAGATGAAGGCTAAAGCGTATTAGACAATATTAATTAAGGTGATTAGGTTACTTGGCTTAGATTCATCTAGGTAAAGACCCATAAATATGATATAAATAGCACAATACATTAGGTAAATGATCGTTCTCCACTAGATAACTTGGCTTAGAAACCCAATTAAGTATTAGGGGTTTTTTAAAGAACCCCCGTAAAATTTAAATTTCAATTAATTGTTTTCCTTTTCCTTTTCTTTTGTAATTTTTAATGTTTTAGAAACACTCATTTCTTTTTCGTGTGGTCGTGTCTCAGATGAGAAGATTGTTCTCCACTCTCCACCGTTCTCCACCACCGTTGCACATCCTTCTCCACCGTTCTTCCTCACTGTCTCATGGAAACCTTTACGTAACGAAGCTTGAGGTAACTAAGATTGCTTTCCCTTGCTTCCAATTTCGTTTTCCTATTTCATCTTCCTATTTCGTCTTTCGATTTTTCTCTTCTGATATCTCGATTTCGTCTCTCAACATTTTAATCTCAATTTCGTTTTCATTTCATTTTTCACTGTGTTCGATTTTGTTCTTTCGATTTTATTTCTCTTTTTGATTTTGCCCTAATTTCGTTTCTCTTTTAGATTTTGTCACTACGTTCGATTTTTCCTCCGCCAAGTAACCGTGCCATAGCCATTGCAATCGGAATGCGTTCGGTTTCATATAAGGTTTTCTGCTCTTTCAGTACTTTCTTTTTCTACTATTTGCATATTTCGTTGTGCGTGGCTACTTATCCTTTTAATGTACTTTGATGGTGCAAAGAATAGAAGTTTAGAAGTTTAGGATTTTTGGTGTTATCCTTCCATGTCATTAAAATATAAGAACATTACCAAAAAGACAAGTGAAAACCTACACTTAATTTAAACTTAAATCACAAAGCATTTAAATTAAATTATGTACTAGCAAAAAGAAGGCATGGCAAAGGGTGGGCGTGAGGGATGACCTTGAAGCGAAGAAAGTGGTGCTACAGAAGAGCATTAGTAGTATTAATAGTAATGGTAATGTTAATATTAATGATAATAATGGGAATGATTCGAAGAAGAATGAGAAGAGTGAAGGGAAGAAGGGGTTTAAAACGATCAGTTTGACAAAGAGGTTTAATTGTAGGGTGAAGGATTTGTTTAAGATTTTGATGGATGAGAATAGGTGGAAGGGTTTTTATAAGGATTTCACACATAGCAATGCGAAGATTAGCAAGGAGGTTGGGAGTGAATTTAGTATTTTCAATGGGTTTGTTGTGTCTGGAAGAAATTTGGAGTTGTAGGAAGGGAATATGATTGTGCAGAGGTGGAGGTTTGGGAGCTAGCTTGATGGGATTCAATCCACGGTCAAGATTGTGTTTGAGGAGCCAGAAGGTGGAGTCACAATTGTTAAGCTCACGCATAGTGATGTGCTTGAAAAAGACAGATATGGAAATGTTTGGTTTTGGAATTTGAGATTTTCTGGATACTATCTGTGTTGTAAAATTTTTCTTTTTTCCTTTCAAAGGATTTTTGTTTTCTTTTCAGTTATCTACAAGGAAAGATTATTGGATTGACTAGTGCGAAAGACGAAGTGTCTATTGTTCGATTGAATGATCTTTCTAGTTGTATCTTTTAATTAAAAATGGGATTTATCATCATTCAAAAAAACTAACAAAAAGTAGGTTGTCATACATAGAGAGGATTCTTTGAGTAAGGGGTTGCTTGTGTGTCCCTTTTTTATAAGGGATTTTAAAACCCTTATGATTAACCACCACAGCCTAATAAAATATCTCTTAACTATCTATATTAAATAAGTAAATTACTCAGTATTAAAATGTAAACAATAATAATATTAATAATTTATTTTAATTGTGCAAAAAATTATATAGATAGAAATCCTCACATTTCCCTACTGCTTTAATTCAGTGTTGAAGTTACAACACCATTAGTGGCAGCACTTTGTAAGATGCTTTGATATGAACTGATATATAACAAGTGGCAGCAAATCCTAATATGCCTTATAGTGCATATAAGAATAGATAATCATCCACTATTTCTTTTATATCTTTCAAAAATTATCACCTTGATTCTCGATGTAACTAAGACTCTTATTATAATAGTGATTTGTAAGGATGAGATAATAGTTAACAATTAAGTAATTAAAATCATTCAAGAAGGATGAATCATTTAATATTTTAATTAAAATTTAATTAAAATATTTAAATTTTAAGTATATTAATATATATTTTATACCGTGAAGAATGTTACTAATTATGATTATTTTTAATTTAGGTATTTGATCAAGGGAGTATTCCAAATGGAGAAACAAATTACTCAAAATCAAGATTGATAGTTAAAGAATCTTTTTAGACTTTCATTTTATTTGACTTTATAACAATTAGAACAAAGGTATAATATTTCACTAGTTTGAACATTTAAACTTTATTATTTACTTTGAACTTATAGACAATGTTTATTATTTTTATGAATGTTATATCTAGCTATAAACAAATATCTAAATGTTAGAATTTTTGTTTATCATATGTTTTATGAATTAAATGAATTCAAAAAGTATAACAAATAAAATTAAGGGAATTTGAAAAGTAAAAACATCAATAAATAGTGAATTGCATTACAAGGGTAAAAAAAGGACTTTCAGTACTATTATATAGTATAAAGGATTTAAAACTACATAAAAGGAGTAAATACCAGGAGTTCCAAAACCACAGATAGATACCAAAGGTTTCAAAATGCTGGTAATTATTAGGAGTTTTAAAACCGTAGGTAAATACTAGGGGTTTCAAAATCACAAGTAATTACTAGGGGTTTTAAAACAATCGGTAATTATCAGGGGTTTAAAAACCTCCAGTAAATACCAGGTGTTTAAAATCGCTGGTAAGTACTAGGGTTTCAAAATTGCTAGTAAATACAAGGGATTTCGAAACCTCCAGTAAGTGTTGCTTTACCAGGGGTTAATCAAAACTGCCAGTAATCTATTAACGACGCTGATTTTTCTAGGAAAAAAACAAACTGCTAATAACTCCTTTAACAGGGTTAAAACCCCACCAGAAATATCATAAATAACCTCTAATAAAAATTATTTTTGTTGTAGTGAGTGCTAACTGAATATAAATAAAATGAAACAAATATATAGAATGACGAACTTGAAATAAATTAAATAATATATATAAATAAATACAATAACAAATTGAAATAAATTAAATAAAAGTAAATAATATATAATTCAAACTAAAAAAATGTTAATAAATCACACATAAATTTATTATGATTACCGTAAAAAAGAACTTAATCTCCTTTTAATCTCCTTGTCATTTACCTAGTTGGTGTAAGTGACACAATACAACTACTTTTATGAGACTAAGATTTACTTAAATTTTGCTCCAAATTTTCTGTCTCTCTTTGCCACCTCTCATTCTCTTTTGTTCCCCCTTTGTCTCTTAAATTCCTTCTTATTCTTAAAAGATTCTTTCAAATTTTTCTAATATATATATATATATATATATATAATAATTAAAAAAAATTGATTTATTTGGTCTTCCTCTTATTATTTATTTATTTTCATTTTATTTAATCATAATATTTTTTTAAAGACTACTTATTTTTTAATGTTCAAACTTTATCTAGACAGAATAAAAAAAATATTATATATATATATATATATATTAATTTAATCAGAGAATATAAAATTTAAAATTTTTTAACTTTTATTTTCAAAATAAGGATAAAATAAATAATATAATTATTTAAAAATAGAGATGCTACAGACTTCACGATAATGAGAAACAAACATCCAAAATTTAAACTAAATATTCTTTAAGTCCTAAAATATTAATACACAAATGATGCTATAAATAATATAGCTTTATTTAAACATAAATAAAATAATTACTTTGAAGTTTATTAAATAATTTCTGAAATTACCCTCAATTTTATTTATAAAAATGACACTCAAATAATTTTTTAAATTACGCTCAAACATAAATTAAACAGTTTTTCAAATTACGCTCAAATTATTTTTTAAATAATAATTTTAAATGTAAAAGTTCTTTTTCTTTTAAAACTCTAAACTGGTCAACGTAAAATCACAAAAATAGAGATTCCGTTCCAAAATTCATTCTCCTCTACAAACCTTCACATTCTTCATCTAATTTCTCACTTATATTTCATTCCTTTCGTGATCAAATGTCGGGATTGTGATCATCATGGGATCCTATTCAAATCCAATCGAACAAAATCTTCGTTCAGGTAAGTCAAAATTTCAACCTCTTTCAATACCCAATTTTGTTTTGGTAGTGCATGCAACCTTGGATTTGCATGTGCTCCTAGAATCAATGTTTTCACTCTTTCTTAACCAGTGGCCTTTTGGTTCAATCCAATCATTGTTATGTTGTCTCTAGGTTAAGGCTTGAGGATTCTTAGAGTTTTGGGCTGCCTTCGAAGGTGAAGGAAGTTAAACCTTACTTCTTGCATGATGATTTTGTTTGAATATTTGGTTGTGTGTTAATGCTATGTTTGGTAGCTCAAATTGATCTATTGATGTTGTTTTTTGTGGGTGTGAGATGAAAAATCTGTAATTTCATGTTTAGGTATGTATGGGTTAGAAAAAATTTTGGGTTTTGTTGAATGCATGTGCTTTAAGATAAATTTGATGGAAATTGAGATTGTAACGTGTAATTGGAAATGTTTTTGACTTATATGAGGCTTAAACTAAGTTTTAGGTTCATTTGACACTGTCAAAATGCAAAATTTGTGTTTCTACGTTATGCAAACTCGTTGGGCAAGCCTATTGTTCGCTGAACGAGTGACAAAATTAATTTTGGTAGAGTTTTTCCTTCTAGACGAGAAATATTCTCGCTGGGTGAGCAATCCTCTCGTTGGGCGAGTTGAAATGTTTACAGCGGGTCCCACACATATGATGCTTTGTTTTGACTATTGTGATCTTTGTTTGAAAGTCTAGAGTAAGTGAAGTTTTTCTTGTAAGGTTTCCGTAGATTAGGTTGTTGACAACTTTGACCTTTTTCACTTGTTTAGTGCATAACTTTTTCTATAGGTATCCTATTGGGTTAATTCTTTTTTGCATTAACTTGTTGATTCAATTATCTTTAATTTGAATGCAAGAACAAAATTTTGGATTTTTGTAAAAGTTGCAGTTTTATTTTTAAAACCCCCAACCAAATTGCATACATGTTGTTAAGTTATTGTGTAATATACTTGGTGATTATGTGAATGTCTAAGGATGATATGAAATTTTAGAATATAATGATGTATGAAACTGTGATGATGATGACTTTGTCAATGGATATGTGTGTTGTATATTGATGATATAATGTATGAGACTTGTTTAACTGTGAATTGATAATGATGAATGGATCTTCAAGGGAAAATCCTTTTAAAGTATGTGTGCTTTGGTGTACATTGATGTAGGACTCAGAAATGGAAGTTATCTTGACATTCTACTGATAATTCATACCATGTAGAGGAGAATGGATTAGGAGTTGAGAGTAGCAAGAGGTCTTGGTCGAAAGAACACTTTGGAGTTCTAGGGACTTGTATAGGATTAAGCTTGTGGATGAAGGTTATCCATCACAAGTGTTAAAACTTCCAAGTAGTTCTACATTAATGTTGCTTATCCAGATAACTAAGTTTAATGGATCTTTTATGATGTCATTTATGGCTTTAATGATGTGAATTACTTAGTTTCCTAATATAATTTGATTCATGATTTACTTAGTTTCCTACTATAAGGCGCTCAGTGCCCAAAATTATGAACTGAATGGCATTCAACACCAAAATTTTGACACTCAATGCTAGAATTTACGAACCGAATGACATTGAGCTCTCTCTTCCTAGTGCTCAGCGTTGGATGCATGGTTCAAATTTTATTTTTCTTCTTACTTCTCTAGGTTGCCAACTTCTTTGGTTTAAGGAAAAAACTTCCAATCACTTAATTAGACACAAAAAAGGGGGATTAATTGTATAATTAGTTCAATGTAACCCAAAATGTATTTATTTACAGAAGCAAGGTAAAATTGATGATTAAGTAGGTCAAGAATTCAATTCTAAATATGTTGATGCTCTTCAGGATGTTTTCTTTCCTTTTGTGATTCAAGTCAAATTTGATTTGAAGTATGCTCTTTCTTCAACGTTCATAATTGTGTTGTTAAGGAAACTTTGTGCAATATGCTTCTACATTTGAATTGTTATATCAATAAGATTTCACATTCAATCAAATAGTTCATTCATCAATCATTTCCTAATATTCATTTGATTCAAAAACTTTATTCTTTTAGAATGTAATTATCACAAGATAATTTTCTTAAATGTTGTAGCTCATATCATTAATTCTTTGTTTCAAATACTTAGATCAATATGTCAATTCATATGATCATTCAAAGAATAAAGCATTCATGATATCAAAGAGCATTATCATTTTTTCTACTTGTTTAAAACTTTTATCGGTTTAGTCATATGATGCTTTGTGTTACTTAGGTTTTCTAACACCTTGTGTTACCCAAAGAATGAAGGGTTGTCTAATGACTTGGGTTATCTAATGCTCAAAACCTGGTGATTATAGTTTGTGTACTCATCTAATTCTTGGACTTGGCCTTTGCATTTACTAGACTTTTTCCTTTCGTTGATATATGGATATTAATCATTAAGTACATAACATATATTTTGATCTTCAAACCATATTGATCAGTTAATCAACCTCATTATATATGTCAGACGTTCTCTCTAGGTCGTCTAACACATGTTCACTTCTAACCAAAGACATTATACTTGACATTATCACTATTTTTATTTTGTTTATTTTTATCTTTCATTGGTATTTTTATCATTCCTTTTTAAATAATTAATGTTTTTATTTAATAAATTAGAAAATATAAATATCTGGTTATTTTTTGTGTAAATATTGTGCAAATAAGTGGAAATCACTAAAGATCAAAAAATATGTCACTAAAACCAATAATCAACAAATTATGTTACTTCAATTACAAAAATCAAATAAATGAGAATCACTGAATAGAATTCTTTGTCAACAGATTTGGTTACTTCAATTACAAAAATCACGTACAAATTTCAAGCCTAATCAAATTCAAGCAATCTTACCCATATTCTATAAATAGGAGGCTTGACAGAGTTAGAGCGACACAACCCATTTTAGATGAATACATAACTAACACTAATGGGTGAAGACTCATTCTAGAGGCTGGAGACATTCATTATTATTCATTACTAATGTATAGAATGTATAGGAGTAATTAACTCCCTTATTCACGGGGGTTAGATGTAATGCATCTTCAATCTTTGTGATTTCTACTATTCAATATATTTCTTTTCCATTACTCTTGTGATTTATTCTCGATCTTAACTACATGGATTGATTGATTTCATATATGTGGATATCTAGTTATTGGACACGATGTCAGAACCTACACTAGGATAAAACAACTAATTGATTGAGCATTTAGACATAGAGTTCATTGTTGGCTATTCCTAACATCCGAATTTAATGCTTAATGCAAACTTTTAATAAGAAAATATCTAAGATATTAGGGTTCTTATTAATAAGTTTAAACTTGTCTCTAAGAAATTAGGACTTGTCACATGTAATGTGAAGGCAAGAGTAAGAATTTAAAGTAAATTGTTTAGTGTTTTTATATTGATTTGGTTCATGAAATCTAACCGCAGTGGAGTATTTACCATATAGTAATTTCATAAATTTGATTGTTTTATAAGTTTTAGATTTATTTCATACACATCAATAATTTTCATTCTTTTAAAGTTCTTAGCCTTAATTAGTGAATAAACATAATTTTTCTGAACAACGTAAGTCTTAATGGGAAACGACATTTGGACTTATCCACTTTATTACTTGTACGATTTGTTACATTTGTCAATTTTTAAGACCTACTCATATAGTACAATGATTGTTTTCTTATCATCAAAACCTTATTGGTTAGCGAAACTCGTCTACTTTAATAATAACATGCACAACTACAAGTAATGTCTCTCCTAAAAAAATGCTTAGGCTTTCAACCAAAGTCATGTTCATCATCTTTGCTAAACCATTCAACTGAGGAGTTTTAGGAGGAATATTTTCATGTTTGATACCATGCTATTTGCCATAAACATCAAAGGGTGCACGATACTCACCACCATTATCATTACGAATACATTTAAGCCTTTTACGTAATTGCCTCTCAATGAAAGCAAGAAATTCCTTGAACTTCTCAACTACTTGATCTTCTCGTTGAAATGCATAAACTCAACTTCCTGAAACAATCATCAATACAAGTAATAAAGTAAAGTACACCACTATACGACTTTACCTTCAATAGGCCACAAACACCCAAATGAACCAATTCAAACAACTCTGACTTCACTACAAGAAATGTAACCTTTTGTGACAAACAAATAGTGCTAAGGATAAATTTTGTCACTATTAATATATTAGTTGTGAAAATTTTTTTATTTGTTACAAGTATTATTTATAACAGTGACAAAAATGAAAAAACAAATGTCACATTAAGTTTATTATAAAATTAAAATACATCTTACTAATTTGTAAATTAATAATTATTATTTATTAAAATACTAAAATCTTTGTTTGAATAATTTATATAATAAATTTATTTTATATTTAATAAGAAATTATATATATCTAAAAGAAATTAGATGTGAAATTTTTTTTAGTTATTATTTTATTTAGTTTAAATGGAACTAATAGCTATAAATAAAATATTGTCACTATTTACATGTTAATTGTGACTAATTTATATTTATCACAAATGATAAAATAAAAAAATGTCACAATAATTATATTTCAAAAAAATAAAAACTCATATGTTACAAAAATATTACATTATAAAATTAGTTTTCTTGTAATAAGAATACAATTAATATAAAAATAGAATAAATAGAATAAACATAATTAATAATAAAGTTTGTGTTACAAAATTATATAAAACAATAAGCAATTATCATCACTATCATAATATCATTTTCTTCATCCTCTATTAAATCAATATTTTTATCATTGCTTTCTTCATCGTCATTGTCAATAACTTCCATAGGCATCATTGAATTTCCATCAGTTGTGGATTGGGTTAGGTCTTTTCTATCTAAAACAAACTCGTGTTCTTTATCAAACACATTGGATATAAATGAGAATGAGCCAATTTCTTCATTTTCTTAGCATGCTTCATTTATAGCTTCTTTCGGCATATCATACCAATCTCGAGGCTTTGTTTTCACTACTACAAGCCAATTCGGGTCTTTGGTATCTTTAACATTATACACTTGTTGAACTTGGCTAGCTAAGACATATGGCTCATTTGTTTTCAACTTGCGCTTACTATTAATAAGAATAAATCTATTATTATCTTCTTTGTATCCTCTCCCTTTAGAATACACATCCGACCAATCACATTTAAATAAAATGACATTATTTCCACCAGAGTAAATTAATTCAATAATATCTGTTAAGATGCCAAAATAATCCAGGTTACCTGCATTCTCGTCACCTTTAACTAAAACTCCACTATTTTGTGATTTCAAGTACATATCTCGATCCTTTACATTAAACCTCCAACCATTTACCAAATAACTTGTATATCGAAAAATACG
>Ga0099823_1003283_pt1 | contig 15217 bp, 21 predicted proteins | sample CowpearedBW_FD_76831 | JGI IMG/M metagenome (GOLD analysis project Ga0099823, IMG submission 76831) | Root nodule microbial communities of legume samples collected from California, USA - Cow pea red BW | ecosystem: Host-associated > Plants > Roots > Nodule | place: USA: California | collected...
GTGAGAACCCACTATCTCTCCCCTCTCTATACACTCTCTTCTCCTACTCATATCATAGAACCACACTCTACCATCATTGTCTTCTTTTCCTCTGAACCAACTACACAGCCTTCTCTCTAAAAGGAGCTCAATTTTTCCCCTTTCTAATCAATCCTCCCCTCTGTTACAGCTGCTGGACCCGGAACCAGGAGAAGAACTCCTCGTCTAGCTGAGTCATCTTCTTCTTCCGGTAAGTCAAATTCGATTTTCCTCAATTCTCTCCAATTTTGGAATTTCTGGAGTTCAATGCTTACCAAAACCGAATTAGGGTCTTGTACTCACTCTGAGTTTATGATTTTCAGCCCCTTAGGTTGAGGAATTGAGGTGCCCTTGTGATAGAGTCTTGCTTGTGGTGATTTTAAAAAGCTAAGGGAAGCTAACCAAAATTCTTTTCACTTAAGCCGTGAATCATGTTTTGTATGATGTTGTTGTGCTGAATTGATTGCTTGAAATGCATGTGTGAGTGTATGATCATTGTTGCCCTGAAACCAGTGTTCTTGCATGTGAAAACAGTGGGATGATCTGGTATTTTTGCCTAGGCGGGTGGTTCTCGCCTAAGCGAGACTACCAGAAAGACCCACCCCTGACATTGAGCGAAGTCTAGCCTAGGCGAGCTGGAGTCGCTTAAGCGAGAGACACTCTCGTCTAAGCGAGCCAGTTTAGCCTGAGCGAGAGTTCGCCCAGTTTTTAACCCTTGCCACTGTTCAAGCCTCGCCTAGGCGAGATAGACTCGCCTAAGCGAGATGGCTTCTCGCCTGGGCTAGATTGTCTAGCTTAAGCGAGAATCACTGCAGTAGGGCACCTCAGCTTCTGTTTTAGAGAGAAAAATGATATGTTTTAATGTGGTTCTGTGCAAGGAAGTTCTTATATGCTTGAAAGGTCATCATTAATGTATTGTGTGATGAAACTAGAAGAGTACAAGTATATAGAGTGGTGGCTGGAATGGAATTTCAAGGGAAATTCATGTGAATTTTTAGTGTGTGTAAGGACGTGTGGAATGTAACATCCTGACCGGATATTACGAATTTAAATAATAAAATAAGAAGTAAATAATAAAACTTCATTTATTATAACTGATATTCCCAAAAACGCGGGAAAATTAAAATAAACTTTTATTACTTTCATAATAAACCAAAATTCATAAGTATAAATAAGAATGTAATTATCCAAAAGTCCAGAATATTCATACTTACAATTTATTTCAAAGCATAAAAAAACTTTATAAAAGTTCTCATAAAATCTTCTCCCAAAACTAGCCCCGCTCCGTCTCTAGGCCTCACCAGATCCACCTGCAATAACATCTGCTCCCGTGTACCGCGTACAGGATCATCGTCAAACACAAGCAGATAGGGTGAGCTAACATATTACACATACATATAAATATTGCATAGTTATATATATCACACAATCACACCAATACTGTTGCAGTAAAATTTCCTAGCGGGGGACACGTACCGCCAAGCGCCGCCCGCTTCCAAACCGCGTGAAAGTTATGATGAGTCAAACCTTGACTCACATTCAATAATTAAATTTTGGGAATTTCGTATTATTTTTGCGCTTAAAAATCGTATTTAGTTGCATGCTAAATTTATTATTAGATATTCTTGAGTTTAATAATGCAACTGTAATTTAATTTAGGTCTCCAAGGGTGTAAATAATGAATATTTTAATTCATAAATTAAGTCCCAAAATAGGAATTTTGGAGAGAAATAGTTCAGGTATTGAATGCACCCACAATTCTCATGTTTACACCCCTTTTTTCAATTGGAATATTTATTTTTAAAATAAAACATTTTTGGAGCTAGTTGCACCCTCTGTTTTCAGGTTTACACCCCCTTTTGTAATAGTAATTCATTTCTGTTCTGCACCCTTCATTTTTACTAAGCTGCACCCCTAATGTCACTTAAACTCTAGTCCACCATATTTCACCACGTGGCAATCCTCCACTTACTAAATTAACCAATGACAGTTTGCCACATCATCAATCCTCCACTAACTCATATCACCAATCAATGTTTTCCACGTCATCATCTCCTTTCCAACACAAACCCTAACCCTAATCTCACTTTCTCTCTCTTCCGCAGCTGCCACACTCCGCAGCCGCCACACTCCGCAGCCGCCACCTCCGACGCCGATCGTCACCGCTACTCTGATCGTCGCTGCAGCGTGCCGGAACGCGGCCACCAGAAACTCCAGCAACGCCTGCGCCACTACCCCCATCTTCTCGCACCAACTGCCATTCGCGCGCCTCTTCCTCTCCTTCATCCCAAAGCCACCATCGTCGCTCAATCGCCGGAAAACACAGCCCCCGTTGCTGCACCAGTTATGCGCGACATCTGCGTCCTCTCTGCAGTCCCGCAACCACCACCACACAGTGACAGCTTGCGCAGGACAACGGCCACCACCTCCTACAACTCCCGCGCCTCCATCGTCCTCCGTCGTGCCTCTCTCGCGCCTCCATCACTTCCCCCTACGCGAACCAGCCTTCATGACTCATAGAACCACCGCGACTTCAACCTCGAACCACTATCTCTATTGCGTCTCGACTCCGTTCACTCATGCGTCGTCGTCGACGGCATCACTTCCATGGCAGCCACCACATAGCACTCGCGCCTCCTGCTTCCTCCACCATCCAGCCCCACCGTGACACCACTTCCCCCGTGACAGTCGCGAACCCAACAACACCTTCCGTGATAATCCCGCAGCCACCGCGACAACCACCATAATCTCGCCTGAACCATTCATGGCAGCCAAACCCTAATGGGGAGAGAGACTTCCCTGACATGTGGCAATCTCTCAATGGCTGTCAAAAGTCAAGACTGGTCAACCAGTCAACTCTGGGCAAGGCTCGGTCACAGTTGGTCAACAAGCTATTTTTATACTATTTTCGGCAGGTGGTTCCTTTATAGGAACCCTAATCGACCTAGCAATGAAAAGATAGTCTGGCGGCAGTTCACCACCAATCAGACTAATTCTGAAAATTTCCCAAAATCACAAACTCTAAAAATGAAATATACGAATCATACATAATTATACTAAATTCAGTATACCAATCAGAATTAAATTAATCAACTCATGAATTACCCTATTTAGCATGCCATTCAAATTAAAAATAAAGTTATCGCGTAAAAGCTCCCCTAACCTGGTTTTCCTTCGCCTAAATCTTTGACAATTGAAAAGTTCTCCCTTGATCACCAAAACTCTCCTTGATTCTAATCAATTCAGCTCACAAAGCTTCCCTCAATCCTCCCCACTCTCTAATTTTCGTGCTCTATTCTCGCACCTCAATAACAGCCTTGCAAAACCTTTCTCCTAGCCTAAATTTACCTTTTTAATGGTGCCTTAATGTGAGTTAATGACATAAAACGAAAATCCAATTAAATTATGGGTTAATGTCCTTTAATTGGTTGTCTTATGATGGTTTTCCAACCCCCTTGGCTGCTAGGGTTTCCTTGCTCTTTCACCTTCATGCCAAAACTAAAATTGACAAAAAGAAAGCCTAATTTGGTTCTACCAAGGTTAGAACTCATAACCATGCCAATGTTCAATCCAATACACAACCATTCAACAAATTCATGTTTCATGATGAGTAATATAATTCTATGATTATATTATTTCACAACATAATTATACATATTATTAAAACAATAATAATTAATTAATACATAAATAACATACATAGGATTTGAACCCAAGTCCTCTCACACATTTCAATAAACTAGTACTTTTCCACATCATACAAACCAGAATTAAATACCATAAATGTTCTTACTACCCACATTTATTAATTAATTAATTATTATTATTTAATTTTCACGGGTCTTACAAGTTAATATATCATTATTTTTAAATTATTATTATAACTTTTATATAGTTTTTTATTAAAACTTTTCATTATAATAAACTTTACACAATAAATTATTGGATGTAAATTTTAATTATAAAAATCACAATTTTTTATATAACCCAAAACTAATATTTAATTAAACCATCACCCAAATTAGAAACCAAGGTCGGCCCAAATTATAAATTAAGGTTGTCACAAAGGAAAGTATACATGACATGATCATCATTTATGGGCATCTGCATTTTGTTTTCATTTTATCCTATGGAATGATTTTACTTTGTTAAAGTTATTTTAGTCAATTTATAGGAAACAATTCATAAATTTAATTAATTTTTTATAAATAAATATAATGCTTCTATGCTTTTGTGAAATATAATTTTTTATAGTTTAGTGTGATGTTCTATATTTTGCTTTATTTTATTTTTTTTAATAAAACTTTAATATGATGATAAATAATTATTAGACTTTAAAGTATCAAAAATTTGTAGTTGAATTTAATTTCAAAAATCATTTTTTAACTTTTGGATTGTATAATTTAAAAACAAACATAATATAATTTAAAAGTTATTTTTTTAAAATATTTCTGAATTCTATAATTCAGAAATTAAATTTAACTTGTGTAATTTAGAAGTAAAATAACCTTTGTATAATTCGAAACTATTTTTTTCAGAAAAAAAATAACTGAATTATTAGATCCAAAAATGTCAAAATAGTTTTTGGGAAAACAGGACGAAAGTTATGGAGGTGCAGGAAGAAACTGCCCATCTATAACGTTGAATTGAACCCATTTCCTTTATCCTCTTCTGAATTCAACAGAAATACTCCTTCACTTCAAACTATACTATCTTCACTCATACCTCCATTTTCATATTCATTTTCCTTCAATGGCTTCCATAAACTTCAACCCCTTCGGGGGAAACTGGTTCTCCAAACCTCCCAATCCTCTCTCTCTCCCCTCCTTTCCCAGCAACGCCTTCAACCTCGCCGACGCACCCTCCCTCCACCCCAACTTCGTCACTATCTCCCTCCCCAACCCCTTCCGCCGCAAGCCCAAGGAAAATGCCGCCGACCCTTCCGAGCCCGGTCACTTCGAGATGTTGGCCCGCCAGGCCCTTTGGGAGGCCAAGACCTGCCCGGACCACCGCCACACCCCGGAGGTCGACAAAATCCTCGCTGAAAACGACGCCGCCTTCGGCTCCGACGACTCCGTCTTCGAGAAGCGCGAGAACGCCACGGAGGAGGAAATTCGGGAGAACGCGGAGCTTGTGGACATGATGCGCAGCAGCCCCTTGGTGCAGTTCCTGGCGCGCGCCGAAGAGATTCTCGACAAGATGAACGAGCTTGAGCTGAAGGCGAACGAAAAACCCTACCACGATGAGGATGCGGAATTGTGGAAGGAGATTCCGCATATCATTGGGCTCGACGGACGGCCCATGCCCCGCAAGGCCCAGAAGACCCGCCAGGAGGCCGACGACAAGTTTTGGGACTTCGCCAGACAGTTCTTTTTCGGGCTTTGGAATTTCAGACAGCGGCCCTACCCTCCCGGGAAGCCCATCGACGCGGCCCAGTCCATTGGGTATAAGAACCTCGAGAGGCGCTACTATGACTGTGAGTTGCATTCATTTTTTTTTTCAATCCTACTTATTTGCCAGTGTTTTTATGTTTGGGTTGTGCTTTGAGGTGAGCTGTAACATATTTCCACAAAACTTTTCATAACAATGGCATTGTCCAAAATTTATATTTAGTAACACATAAGCTAATGTGTAAATTTTTGTTTGTTTGTTAAAGAAATTTGCTTTATTTTTTTATGTACTCCCTGAGGTTGAAGTTATTGCACATATTACCTCTTTTTTTAAACATATACAACAACACCTTGTGATTTTTTTTTTTTTACAAACAATTAAGGGGAGACAGATAGTGTAATGTACAAGAGATGTTAATCTAATGTTCTTAAAACAATTAAGGAGCTTTTGGTATGTCCCAAGAAGGAGGGATATCTGGCAAAATCTGAGGAAAAGACATGGGAGACGGGTCTAGTTTAATCGGACCTTAAATAATTAACCGGTTAACCATGGAATGTGTAAGAATTACAATTGATATGACTGTCAGGCTTGGATTATTTATGAATAAAAAAACTAGTGTACCTCAGTGCCTGAAAGTTAATCGCTGTGTGAAAAGTATGAGATGGTCATTGTTGGCTGAGGTTGTTTTCTTGATGGATCCAAACTCATGAACAACCGATAACCAAGACACAACTTGACTCAAGTTGATATCACATATTGAGTAGAGATATGACTAATGTAGTTCTTCCAAGTTTGGGATGTCTACCTTATAAGTTAGTTTTTTGTGAAATTTAGTTAACCGATAAGCTTAAGTTTTAACGTGTATCATAATCTGTCTTTTGTTGTTTATTGGCCACTTGTATCTTTAAATGTTCGAGCACCCATATTTGTGCATGCTTCATGTCTTGTTGAGGGGGTGTACGTGACATCTCACATTCATTAGAGATATAACTAATGTTTTTTATATAAGTTCTGTGGTGTTGAATTAGGTCTTGGGTTCAAATTCTAAAATCAATGACCTTATCTTATAAAGTGAAATTGATAACATGGATCATGCAATGTCATTAAACTTAGTTAAAGTTAAATTCTCAACAATATTGTATAGCATGAAGCAATATTTTGGGCATAATTGAAAGGATTACGTTAATATGTCAAAATTTAGAAACGAAGATAAGCTACATGTTGCAGAGAAGTTCAAATGTTATAAATGTTACCTAGCATATCAAAAGTCTATCAAACTAAGAGAATATTTTAATTTTGAATTTTTCTCTTCTAAAAGTAAGGGTCAAGTAAATTATCGTAGTCATTGAACAACATTAACAAAATAGAGAGAGAAGAGCATTTAGGGTTTTCCTTTATTTATATAATTTAATATTTAAAATTTATGGGTGGGTTGGTGAGCCAACTTGGCTCACCACATGTTCAACCTGGGTGAGCTGGGTTCTTAGTAGGCCGGATCCATTTTTTTCTCGTACCAAAATTTACAATTTTTTTAACTCAACCCGGCCTGAACCTTTGGTGGGTTGTGTTGTCTCGCAGGTTATAACCCATTTTGACAGTTCTAGTTTTGGATTTGACTCTAGGTGAAATATGTGCCGGAGTATTTGTGTTTGTTAGAATAGTGTTAAATATGATTCATTGTAAAGGTGTTGTGTGCTTTGTGCAACACCTATTTCCTGGGTATAACTTTTCAGATTCGCTTCTCTTCCCTTTCATACATTGTATATGATGTATCTAAAGTTGTTATAAATATGAGATCCTAAAAGAGGGAAATTCATGCTAAAAAGTTCATTCTAATTCCTTTATATTATTCTCAAGTGTGTTGTAATATTTAATATACATTGTTGATGTGGGTTAATTGGTATGAATTGATAGCCTTGATGAAAATATATTGATTCTTGTTCATGATCCCTCGTAGGCAATTATCAATTTTGGTGCTCTATGTTTGGTTGTGAAACAAGCTATCTACCTTTTTAATTTGTAATTTGCTGAGGGAAAAAAAGAAATATTCATAAGTTAGAACGGATTGTATTGAACATTTTTGTGGTTATATTATTGCTAGTTTCCTATAACATGGGAGTTGGACGTGAGATATGTAATCAATATTATCATTGTCTGTTGAAGCTTTTGTAATAAAATATCAAACTCTAGATGTAAAAAATTCCGTTAATTGATGTATCTGTCCACAGTTCTACTTTTTGTTGTATGATGTTATTTCTGTCGATGCAGTTATCATGAGGAGTGGTGGGTGGTACTATAAGGATCGGCTGGGTCGCACAAGAGGACCGTTAGAGTTGATTACGCTTAAAAGTGCATGGAGTGCTGGGATTATTGATAAGAACACTTTCATTTGGGGTGAGGATATGGATGAATGGGCACCCATTCACATGATTTACGGAATGGAGCGTGCAATTGCCACTTGGGAAGGTCTGTTGAGTTCCATATTTTCTCTTTCTCTAATATACTCTTTATTGTTTGGACTTGAGTAGAGCTATGACAAAAATTGTAAACTTAAAATATTTATTTCATTTGACCATTTTGTCATCATTTTACTGATGATTGATATATAAGCATTTGAGCATTTGTTTTTATATGAGCCTAAGACTAATGGACCAGGTACCACTATCAATCAAATGTTGAACCTATATGGTATTTTTCTCTGGTCCACAGATCAGTGGTGATTTTTTTTTTCTTAGTTTCAGATCGTTAGAAAATTTTGGGATTGGAGGAATCGTTCTTTGTAATTTTCCAAATTTCTGGTCCCTCAGTTACATCAGTCAAAGGGATTATATGAGGCTCTCTGGAACTGTTTTGAACAAGGTTATTTACAACGCCCTAAAATTGGAATATTACATTATCCAGTTTTTGACAAAAATCTTGATAACTGTGTCTTCAGTACTTCTTGACAAAAACTATAGAACTCAAATAATATTAGATGCTATTTTAGTTTGTCTTCTTACTTCGTGTTTTTGCTTTTGGCTTGAGGATTGTTTTTTCTGGCCCATACACGTTAGTATTTGATAACAACTAATTCTTGGTTGGGCAACTTTGTAGTTAGACTTGCTGCTTCAGCAACAGCATTGCTTCAGAAACTACAAAAGGGCATACCACCTTGGGTTCCTTTGAAGGGATTTGAAAAGAAGACTTATAAGGAACTTCAAGAAGAGGCTATACAAAGCAAGAGACGTGATTTAGCAGTATTGGAAGCTAATGATGGTCTTTGGCCTGGAGTTAAAATTCCAAGCTATGCCCTATTTCTTTGGGCTAGTGGCTCTGAACTGACCACTATATTGGAACAGGACCACATGCCCAACAAATACATTCCCAGACATGTAAGGTATGCACATGCTGAGACTGTTACCAGAATAGCACTGAATTGTGATTTTTACAACATTCAGCATTTTGTTTTGGTTTCTAACTCTTGCCCTTCCTCCCCCCTCCTCTTATTTTCTTTGGGTTGGGGTGGATTGCTGTGTGAGGCAGAAAGAAGTTGGCTGAAATCATTCCCGGGTTAAGGCCATGGGAAGTTCTGAGCTTAGAACAAGCGATGGATCGACTAACGTTTAATGGGGAATGGTACCGTGAGCCTCTTGGTTCCTACACCACTGGTCCTCCCTACCTCCAGCACTGGAATGAAGATGCTATGGTATGCCTTTTCATCAAACATTTTGAATTCATTATTCTATAATTTGATATTTTTTAAAAATTAAGGAATTAAATGACATTTTACTAGCATAAGTGTGTTAATATTTATGTTTATTTTATAAAAATTACAACTTCAATTTAAAAAGAAATAGCTCCAAAACAATGCTAACTCTTATGGAACATGAATTTTAATTTTCTTTGATTGTTTGCAGGAGTTGTATAAGATATTTGAAGATCTTAATTCTGAACTGTGCTATCACATGGAGAATTCAATTGCTGGCTTTGATAAAATTATGGATAAGGTCAGGGACGATTTTATTGCGAGAACTAACAAACTGTTGGAGCAGAGAGACAAAGAGAAAAGAGAAGAACGCAAGAAAGCTGGGTTGCCCGAGTATTTGTGGCCTGAAAAACCATTTAAACCTTCATGATTTCTGCAGATCATATGGTAAGACTCCTTTGTACTGAGTCTTTAAATTATAGTGAGTCATTTATTTTGAACCTCCCAATGTATCATAGCTATCCAAAAAAAATTATTTACCCACTTGTGTTGACTAAAATGATGAAACAGAATTTTCTTTTATTTTTTGGGCGGGGGAATGGGGTGTCAGATTAATTTTCCACCAGTTATTTGAATTTTGATTGATATAATTGAATATATATATATATAATTCATTTATTGTCAATAATAATCATAATAAAGAATTCCATTTAATGTCAATAATAATATGCGTGATAAAGGATTTAGTTAAATGTCAATAATATGCACAATCGATAAATGCGTGGACAAAATTTGCGTGCATCTAAATTTTGTCTATTTTTCTTAACTATAAATATCATGAGTAGAGTTTATTAAATAAGGAGTGAAAACTATAATTTTGTGATTTTTAATAGGTATTAGCATATCGTAAAGAGTGCTAAAAAGTTGTGTTGTTAGCAATTGTTAACACGCTTATTGGTTATTAACACGAGGGCATGCATTACTTGCGTTGCCTTTGGGAAGTTAAGCATATCTGGTTCCTTATTTATATGCATTTGGTTCTTTATTTGTTGCACATTTTGGTACACTAATAAAAAGTTGACATTGTGGTTTTTTTTTTTTAAATTTTTCATACTCTTCGGAAAGTTGAAAGGTTGATTCTGGCTATTACAGCTCTAACAGGTTCTCAAATATTTTTCTGGGGGCAATATCTGGTTGATTCATTAAGACACTATTGCTAGAGGATCTTTTTCATTACAGGGTAAGATTGTTAGATGGTGAAAAGTGTCCTGAGAATGGTATCATGTACTACGAAGGCAATCTGGGACCTCAAGAATTTTGGTCTTTCTTGGAGTTGGTTAGAACATTTCTTTTGTTAAATATTGGCATGTACATTATGTTGGATAATCTTTAATTTTGTTAAATAATCTTTAGATTACAGAGTTGTTTTTATTTAGCAAAGTGATAGAGTATTTTATATTTGATGAATTAGATTTAAGTTAGTTGTTATTTTAGTCGATTGGAGTATCTAAGATTTAGTTTGTTAATATGGCATATTAGATTAGATTAAATTAGATTAAGATTTAGTTTGGTTTGTAAGTGACTATATAATAGCCCATTCTCCACCAATGAAAAACACCATAGTGAGTTACTTTGCATATTCTTTTAGTGTGTGTGAGTTTTTTCCAACAAAGTGGTATCAGAGCTTTATGCTCTGAGTACCGAGTGCGAGAAAGAAAGGAGAGAGTGAAACAATGTGAGAAAGGATGAAAGGAGTGTGCCTGAGTGAGAGATGGCTAAAGTCGTTAATGGTATGATGATGTTGCAATTGACGAAGAAAACCAATTATGATAATTGGTGTCTACAGATGAAGACCCTTTTGGGATCTCAAGACATTTAGGATATAGTAGAGACCGGGTATCAAGAATCCGTGGAGGAAGCAAATCAGACGGCGATCCAGATTATCGCGCTGAAGAAGACGTGAGTGAGAGAAAAGTCGGCTTTGTATTTTTTTGTACAACACTGTGGACGAGTTAGGCTTCAAGAAGATTGCAAACGTTGCATCTTCCAAGGAAGCATGGGAGATTCTGGAGGTTGCATACACAGGGAACAACCGCGTCAGACAAGTCCGGCTACAAGCTCTCAAAGGAGAGTTTCAAGACCTGAAGATGGAGGACAAAGAGCAAGTATCCAAGTACATAACTTGAGTAGAGAAGGTGGCTAATCAACTCGGTAGGAATGTAGAGCCAATGCCAGCAAGCCGAGTTGTGGAGAAAATCTTGAGATCATTGACAGATGATTTTGAGAGCATCGTATGCGCCATCGAGGAGTCGAAGGACCTGTTAGTTCTCCTAGTGGAAGAACTTGTCGGGTCACTAGAGGCCCATGAACAAAAGAGAGGGAAGAAGCACGACCCGCATGATCAAGCACTAGAGGCGCAACTTGATTTGAATGAAACTTGGAACACTCAGGGCCGAGATCCTAGAGATAAAGGATGAGGTGGTCAAGGATGAGGTCGCAGAGGACAAGGTGGCCAAGGACGAGGTAGACGAGATGATGTTGAAGACGACATGGATCAGACCAGGCTACAGAATTGGAGTGCCTGTGGTCAAGAAAGGGGCCGAGGAGATTGGTCAAAGTCAGAAGTGGAATGCTTAAGGTGTGGCAAGTATGGCCACTATGCAAGAGAATTCAGATCGACAAGTTGCTACAACTGTGGCAAGGTTGGTCATATAGCGAAGTTTTGTCGAATTGAAAAAAAGGAGAAAAATCTTCTCACAGAGGAATATGACGAGGAGGAGATAGGGATTTTAATGATGGTGCAAAATGTAGATGCCGAACTAAAGAGCGATAAATCGAAAGCAGAGTGGCGTTTGGGTTGTGTAAAGGAAAGGAGATCAGGTGACGAGCTTAGTCCAGGTTGTTTAAACAAGTCGGTCTAGTATCTAGATACTACAGCGAGCAATCACATGTGTGGCGATGAGAGTTTCTTCAACGAACTCACCAAGATGGAGGTCGGATTAGTGTCATATGGAGATGATTCCAAGATGGTGATAAAAGGGCGTGGAACAATTCGGCACATGCAGAAGGATGGACGGGTTGGAGAAATTAGGGATGTCTACTATGTTCCCGAGCTGAAGAGTAATATTTTAAGCATATGTCAGATAGTGGAGAAAGAAAACTCAATTCTGATAAAGAACCATGTACTGTACTTGGAGGATAAGCACGATCGGCTAGCAGCCCGGATAGAAAAGAAGAAAATCGAATGTACAAATTGGAGTTGAGCATCCTGCAGGCCCGGAAGAAAAATCGGATGTACAAATTGGAGTTGAGCATCCTGCAGAAAAGGTGTTTGAACCATGTGGACAGTGAAGGCAGCACATGATCTGTTCGGAATGGTGTGGTGAAGAAAGAGACAGGTAAGCAAATTAAAGCAGTGCGATCTGAAAGAGAAGAGACAACCAATCTTGCCAAAGAAGTTGAAGAAGTAATGTTGTTGATAATGGGATGTAGCTCGAGGGATGAGCACAAACAAGTGGGGAAGTCGGCAAAAAGGTTGAATGTCATAAATCAGTCCAGAGAGGTTGTCAAAACATGCGAATAGCTCGGAAAGGAACTTAGAGAGCTCCGTGGAGCATGAGGCCAATTCAATTAGCTTAGTGGGAAGTTCGAATTGCTTGATTAAGTCGGTTGAGCAAGTGGAGTGCCTAGATCATTTAGGGGAGCAAGTAAACATCTCAGAAAGCTTAGCAGGGAACCTAGGTAACTCAGATAGCTCAATGTGGAGTGTGGATAGCTCGGATCTTGAATAAGAAGTGTTGTTTGCAAGAAGAGCAGTTGCATGCCGAGAAGGATCTGAGAGTTGTACTGGAGGTGTAAGATGAGAAGTGACAACTTGAAATGGATGATGAGTTTGGTGTGAAGAAGGTGTGGGAATTGTCCACTCTCTTAAAGAGAGATCAACCTATTCAAAGGAACTCGGTTAATGGCAAGTTGGCCACAAAGACAATAAAGAACCCAATAAAGGGTAAGTCAGCCAAGGTTAAGATGAAGTCGGTCAAAGAGAAGGTCAAGTTGGTTATGGAGATAGAAGATTATTCATAATGAGAAGGAAAAATTTAAAGCTTATGGGGGAGTTTTGTTGATAATTTTTAATTTTGTTGGATAATTTTTAATTTTATTAGATAATTTTTAATTTTGTTAGATAATCTTTAGATTACGTTTTAGATTATGAAGTTGTTTTTATTTAGTAAAGTGATAGGGTATTTTAGTCACTTGGACTATTTAAGATTTAGTTTGTTAATATGACATATTATATTAGATTAGATTAAATTAGATTAAGATTTAGTTTAATTTGTTAATATTTGATTTGTAAGTGGTTGTATAATAGTCCATTCTATGTCAATAAAAAACACCAGAGTGAGTTACTTTGCATATTCTTTTAGTGAGTTACTTTGCATATTCTTTTAGTGTGTGTGAGTTTTTTCCAACACATTAGTGAATAATGAACAAAAATATTCTTTAGCTTCTTGTGTTTTCTATCTTTCGGAGGTGCGTGACCTCTAATCACGATTCTTTCACAACCCTAATCTTTAACAGTTTGATTAATTTGCATAAAAAAACATGAAAATCTTGCAATGATCCAACTTAGCATTGCACATCTGTGGCTGTATACACGATTACCTTCCAACTCTGCTGAAACAAACTTACACCAACAGTGTGTCGGGATCTGTGTTGAAGATACGTGTTTTGTAGTAAAGCAACTTCAACATTTAAAAATATTCAGAAATAATTATATTTCAGAAACAATTATTTTTTGCTTGAAATGTTGATGTACGTTAATTCAGGAAATGCAGGTTTTTTTGTAACCACATGAATGAAGCTTATGGCTCCGTGAAGTAAATTTCCTGGCATTACATTCCTCTGTTAGAATAAGAATGTTTTGGAATGGGTAAGAAGCTCTTGAAGAATTTTGTCCTTCTTGAGGTATTAGACAAGGAAATCATATTATTTCTCTCTTATCGATTTGTTTTGTGCATGGAATCTCTCACCTTATTAATCTCACCGTGTATCATTAAAATCATTAAAATTGGGTACCATTTAAGCATGCCAGGGAGAGACCAAAATGCCAACCAGATTAATGATGCCTGGAAAGTATTTAGGGTTTGAGATGTTTTCATCGAAGAGTTTCCAAGCAAAGTTTCATCTATATCATGGAGAAAGTTAATCAAGGATTGTCTAATTGGAAAGTTTCTTCTGTCTCTATGAACTTAATTTTAAAGTATTAATAACAGCAAAGAAAATGTTACAACAAATTAAAAATATTTAAAATCTATAATTTCAAAGTTTATATGCATAAAAACAGAACTTAAGTTCAAATAGATAGTATTCAATAATTAAAAAAAAAATGTTTAACAACTTAAAAATCAATTACTTATGTATGCCGTCTCAAAATACACGACAATTTTAAAATCAATAGATAGTCTTTGTTTGAAAAGTTGGAAAAACGGTTCTTTAGAGAGGACAATGAACATATAAGATAAAGACAATTTCAAAGCTCTTATAACTAGTTTGTATTTTTTCTAGATTGTCTTTTAATATTGTAAGAACTCCTGTCCTGTGAATTCATATTTGTTTATTACAAATTATAATCTTAATGCTTTACTTCCTTCGATGTTTTGAGAATTACTCTAATACAACAAGAGAAAGTAAATGTTGAGAGGTTACTTAAATCAATTAAATGAACTTAGAACAATAAAGAGATTAACATAGTCTATGATGGATGAACAAATTTTCAAATAAATATATTATAACCAGTGAGGTGTTCACGTTTTCTTAAAAGTTGTTAGAGCATATGATGAAATAAAGAAATAAGTATTACATAACAGCTAACATAATGACTAGTTATTACAAAAGTAGTGAAAGAAAATGTTGTGCAAGTTTTGATAAACAATGCTCATGTATGCAAATGTGCTGTAATGATAATTAAAGTTTCATTTTCTTAAGTTTTTTGGATACCGTGTTGTGAACACACTTATATTGACCTTAAACAACATATATAAAGCTAAAAATATTGAAGGAAATTATGAAATATTTGATAGTGATATTTTATTCTAAAAAATTAAAAATTTAATAATAATAATA
>Ga0099823_1003284_pt1 | contig 15217 bp, 7 predicted proteins | sample CowpearedBW_FD_76831 | JGI IMG/M metagenome (GOLD analysis project Ga0099823, IMG submission 76831) | Root nodule microbial communities of legume samples collected from California, USA - Cow pea red BW | ecosystem: Host-associated > Plants > Roots > Nodule | place: USA: California | collected...
AATATATATATATATATATATATATATATATAGAGAGAGAGAGAGAGAGAGAGAGAGGGGGGGGAGAGCTGGCTAGTTAGTTAAATTGGAGTGCAAAAACATGTTGATATTAAAGTTTTGGAATTTTCAAGTAAAAGTACTTATTTAATAAAATATGATTGGATTAAATTGTGTATATTAATTGATAGACCTAGTTGAATTCATATAATGACTTATTTGGATTTGTAACTACACGAAGAAAGAAAGAAATTTGTAGAAATGTTGGTTTTACATAGTTTGTTTAGTGGATTAAGATTCACTCATCGAATTTCGACTTAAAAGAGAGTTTGCTAAAAAAACATATTCATCCAACAGATTTGGGTAAATTAGTTCAACAAATTAAATTCATCTAACTAATACAAGTATGAGAGTTGTGAACTATTTCAAATTAATTTGCTCAATGAATTAGACTGGATAATTTGTCGAATGACTTTAAATATGTTTGGCAAAAATAAACATGACGTCAACAAAGATGTATTTTAAATTAATTTGTAAGTGAACGAACTATGTGATAAGTGTGATACATATTTATTATAACTTCTTATTTGTCAAAAAAAAAAAATCGTTCATATCCCAAACTTTGATATATTTTGTCTTCCAAAAATTAAAAACAAATGAAAATAATTATTTTAACTTAATTACATTAAATTTTTTTGACGTATTAAACATGTTTTCTGTTTGACATTAAAGCGATCAAATGGTGTAAACAGTTTAAATGCTAATATGAAACGTTTTTGTCACATCAAAAAAATTTAATATAATTAAATTAAAAGGACTATTTGCATTCATTTTTAAAGTTTGAAAATCAACCTGTATCAAAATTTTGAATATGACCGAATTCTAATTTTGCGTGAAAGTTCAATTTAATTTTGTTGGAAAGATAATGAAAATAACAAAAGGGAAGGTCAATTATCTCTTATATAAATATAAATAATAGATAAAACAATAGGATACACCAAATATAAAAGAGAGAAAACACCCAACATTTTTTTAACATAGAAAAATCATTAGAACGAAGAAAAAAAAATCAATAGACCTAGTTTAGTACAACTTTCATTAATAATAATTAATGAATACATTATGTGTTCTTGAAAGTCTCATATGCATGTATAACAAGATAAGAAATCCTAATGCTGTGTTTGGATAAAGCATTTTAACGAAGTAATTCATTATTTTAAAGAATTTAGATTTCTTTGTGATAAAATCCTTTGTTTGGATAGAGAACTTAAAAAACATTTAAGATGTAAGTATTTTTTGAAGTATTTCAATTAGCTAAATAACTAGAAATTTAAATACTCTCAAAATAGGTGAAATTTTAAATTATTCTCGCCTAACCTCACACTCTAGACATCTCTGGTAGAGTTGTCAATTTGGCTCGGTCCGTAGGTGAGCTCGATGAGTCGGGTCAACGACTCCACGAGCAGGGGGGTCCAACGACCAAGACGGACCAGGCTGGCCCAACGACCTAGACAGGTCGGGCAGGCCCGACGACATAATCGGGTGGGGAAGGCTGATGACACAAACGGGCCAACAGACCTAACGATCCACACGTATCGGACTGCCCTGATGACACAAAAGGGTTGGGCGAACCCGACAACCAAGACAGGCCAATCGAACTCAACGACCAAGACATGCTCGACGATCAAGACGGATCAGACAACCAAGACGAGCTAGACAAACTCGACTAAGACGGGCCGGGCAGGCTCAACGACCAAGATGGGCTCGATAAACAAATTATAATTTCATTTTTTATTACACAAACAAATCACACACAACTTATATAATATATTATTCTTTTATTTACTAAAATGCACCCTCATAAATTAAGTTAAAAAGTTGATCCACTTTTTTAATCAACAAAGAAATATAATTGATTGTGAAACACTTGAGAAATATTCCGACTCTTTTACAAAAAATACATACTTAACTTTTCGTTACATATTATAGCATAGTCAAAAAAATAATACCTACCAAAATCATGCTAATCTCCTTATAAATTATCACAAAAAAGTCTACTCAGAACTCTATGAATATAACTAGAATGAATTCATGAAGTTATTGTTTCACTCCTCTTTGTATTTTATTTTTGTAGCACAATATTGGAACTTTTAGCACCTTCATATACTCCTCTTGTAAACTTGTAGGGATAAATATTTCCATAAATACCTTAGCCAAAAGTCAATAACATAAACTTCATTTTAGAATGTATTTGCTAATATGACACCTGCAAGCAAAAAAAATAGCTTGTCTAGACCTCAAAGTCTAGATTATAAAACTAAAAATTATGTACAATTATCTTCGTATATTATTCTATCATAAACATGAACAGAGATTTTGTGATTAGTTCCTACTTACAAAAAATAATATAGAACAAAAGCATCAATTAAAAAATAAATTGATATTTTGTATTTTAATATTTCAACCATGTTTATGTTTTCACTTGGACCACACTAAAACAGCTAAAAATATTCCAAATGTGCTTGAATTTACCCAAATTCCCATTTCAGTTGATTGATTATGTTCTTCACTGTTCCTAACAGCAGAATTTAAGCTTTTTTTAATAGCACTCATCACACACATAGAAAACAATAGAATGAGCACTTGGTTTGCCACCTGTTATGAAAAATATTTAAGACGTTGATGAATTGCAAGCCACCACCTAACCTCGTTGGAAGATATTTGGAAAAAGCAGGAATAATACTACCCACTTGACTTTCTCACACATCACCACCTCAATTTCAGTTCCCATTCTGTACAACAATCCATGCATATCCATCTTATTTCTAAATATCAAATTATGAAAAAGGAACAAGAAAAGATGCCAAATAAGAGAAATTTAGGACAACACTATGGTGGACCACCAAAAAGTAAATAAATTTATATAGTTAGTTATTTAGAAGAATGTGAATTCATATATATATATATATATATTGTATTCCATTTAATTCGCATATGCATGTGTTGTTGAATAGAAATGTGAAATTGAATAAAAACCTTAGCCTATGTTATGTTTGATGATTATGATAATTAAGATTAAGATAAACTACAAAAACAAATAATCACAAAAAACATTGAGTGACCGCCAAAAAAGTAAAAGGAGGTGATGAAGTTGTTAAATTCAAGCCTTTTATAATTATGGTTTGTTTTAGCTTTAAAACATATATAATATTAATTAGTGAATGTAAATTTTAGAACGTATAATAATACTTGCTTTATTCTTTTGGTAGAACCACATATTTGTTCATAAGAGGTAAATTTGGTTTAAGTTGAATATGATATCAGGGCAAATTGACATAGTTATTTAGCATTTTTGAGTTAAATTTTTGTTATTTTGGTTGTTGTGTGTGAGTGGTAGCAAGAAGAGAGAGATTAAAAAAGCGTGGGCGAGAGATGACGTCACACATCACCAATGTTGGTGGGGACTGACAAACGCGTCAGCGCCTATGAACACAAGAAGACAGTTATATTACTCGGTCGGCGCTATGAAAATTTCTCATATTACCCCTCTCTCAACCGTAACCAACTCTCAAGTCAAAACTGACAGCTTACACAACTGAGGACCTTCCGGTCATTTCGTATACGCAACTCCCCAACTCTTCAAAGGTCACACGTCAACCTGCAAACACTGTCACGTGTCGGTTAAGCCAAGCCTCAACGCGTGCGAGGCAAACGCGCTTGTGATCCCAGAAACTCCACGTGTCCGTGAAGCCAACTAGGGTACCGGCAGCCGCCGGTTCCAGGGTGAGCCTCTTATATGGCGTTTCAACCCCTTCGTGGCAGAAGTTTTTGATCACCAATCCCAACAGAAACCGCGAGAAAAATCCCCAGAAATCTCAACAGAAGAGAAGAGAATCGAAACAGTTTTGTAACGTCAATCAAGTATTTTTGGAACATAGCACAACAGTTTTCAGCTCTATACAGCGTCGGATTTGGATCAGCTTTCGCGTGAGAAGTTTAGAGGAGGAAAGAGAGAAACCACAGAACATGGTGGCTGAAGCAGAGGTTGTGTGTCAACAGAACATGGGTGTGTTGGATGTGAAGCATTTTCAAAACAAGGGAAGCGATGTTCACCAGATCGGAGATACAGATGCTAATTTGCCTCCGAATTTTGACCGAGTTCGTGTCACTGAGTTGGTCTCTGCCGAGTTACTCACTTCACAAGAAGTTAGATTCTGAAAACCCTCGTTTTCGTTTTTTGATCTTATGAATTTGCTGTGTCTCTGTTGTTGGATGACATAGATGGTTATAGAGTCTGAAGGGGTTCTTTAATTCTTGCTGTTCGCTTGCTCAATCATGAAAATTCTTTGATTTCGCTTTCTCGGATCAAGTCCTTTCTAGAAAGGAAAATTTCTTGAAACATTTGGATCAGGGGTTAGCGTGATTGTTGAACTTAGGTGAAGATAGCTGAATTTTGTTGATTTCCTTTAGGTTATTTACTTCCATGTTTTACCTGTGAAATTTTGGAACGAATGTTTAGGTTAACGGTTTATTTACGATGATTCCAATTGTGTCTTAGCAATAGTAAGGGAATCTGCCTGTTCATTTGAAGTAGAAATTATTGGTTGAGATGGATGTGTCTGGGATGGATTTTGTTGCAGTCGGTACCTAGAACATTGTTGCTCGCTTACATCTGTTGCTGATCAAATCCTCCATGGATATCTTCGTAAATTTGCAATAGATTTTAGAAGTTCTGATTTGATTGTTAGCTTGTGGTCTTTTTTTGGTTTGGAGAATTAATATTTCTAGGGGATTAAATTAACAGAGTTTTGCAGAATAGTACCATCCAGTCCTTCGATATATTGATTCTTGTTTTACTGATTTGTATTTAATTGTCCTTGTGTAGGATGCTAAGTCTGCAGACAGGATCTCAGATGCTGCTCTTGAATCTGCGGTTCTGCAGTTTATACCTTCCCTCCGTTCAGGTAGTTTTGCTGACATTGGACCAAGGAGATACATGGAAGATGAACACATAAGGATAGATGATTTGTCATCTCATATGGGATCACTATACAACTTTCCCAAGCCAAGTGCCTTTTATGGGGTAATCAATTTTTCATCTCTGTCTCTTGAACTTGTCCGTTCTTATTCTAAATTTAACTGAGGTTTGGCAATATCCTAGGTGTTTGATGGCCATGGAGGACCTGAAGCTGCAGCTTATATAAGAAAAAACGTCATAAAGTTCTTTTTCGAAGATGTCAGTTTCCCACAGACTTCTGAAGTCAATAGTGTATTTCTTGAAGAGGTAGAGGATTCCCTCACAAAGGCATTTCTTTTGGCTGATTCAGCTTTGGCCGATGATTGCAGTGTGAATAGTTCATCAGGCACCACGGCCCTCACTGCTTTGATATTTGGAAGGTAATACATACTTCACATTCTTGGTTCTTTATTAGTACACTCTTAGCAGCTTACTGGATTATATTTATCTCTTTACTTGAGTTGTGTTTGCATAAACTTTTCCATTATCATTCATAGAAAATAAAAGAAACAAAATAAGTTTTTCCCACCAATTTAAATAAGCTTATTGATAAGCTAAAATAAGCTTTTAAATATGTTAAGGAGTTAACTATTACAAATTAGTTTGTCTAATTTTACCTTATGGAAAGTTTATCAGAATAGGTAACACGTGCAGTGTCTTTAAATTAAATCCTGTTCATGTGCATTCATGTGCATTATTGGGGTGTTCTCTATCATTGCTTCAACATTGATTGTCCTTTCATCGGAATTCACATTTCTTCGACCTGCCAATATTTGGATAGATTTTGCTTTTAATACGTCTCTAATCTATGAATATTTTTAGATTGAATGCAAATGTCTTTCCTTCTCTATATTTGCTTTGCTGATATCTGCTAAGCTTCTTTCAGGCTTCTAATGGTGGCCAATGCTGGCGACTGCCGAGCAGTTCTCTGTCGCAAAGGAGAGGCCATTGACATGTCTCAAGATCACAGACCTATTTATCCATCAGAGCGGAGGCGTGTTGAAGAATTGGGTGGCTACATAGATGATGGATATCTCAATGGGGTTTTATCAGTTACTCGAGCACTAGGCGACTGGGACATGAAGTTACCTAAGGGTGGTCCCTCACCTTTGATTGCAGAACCTGAGTTCAGGCAAGTGGTTCTAACAGAGGATGATGAATTCCTCATCATAGGATGCGATGGCATATGGGATGTCATGTCAAGTCAGCATGCAGTTAGCCTTGTTCGCAGAGGCCTGAGAAGGCATGACGATCCTGAAAAATGTGCCAGGGACCTGGTTATGGAGGCACTACGCCTGAACACATTTGATAATCTCACTGTCATCATTGTATGTTTTTCTTCCCTCGACCACATGGAGCCAGAGCCATCCCCTCCTCGCCAACGGAAATTGAGATGTTGTAGCCTCTCTGCAGAGGCTCTTTGTAGCTTGAGGAGCTTGTTGGAAGGCAGTGCTAGCAACTGAATGTGTGTACATACACAGTTCATCGAATAATGTTGAGTTCATACATGCTGTTTTTGGCTGCTTCAGTTTAGACATTGGAAAAAGCAGCCATCATTTTTTTTAACGTGGTCCGGTGGAAGTACATAATCGGGGATAGAGGATGGCGGTGTAAATATGTACTGTCGTTAACATTATTATTTTTGTACTATACCCAATTTTTGTTGACTGCAATATTCATGTCAGATTCTTGTGTGTCAATAAAACTGTTCTTAATGTCTTAGTTTCTGTTCCATTATTTGTCGGCAATTATGTGAGGTGCAGATTGGGTGAACCTCATTTTTATTTTCATTTTCACAAAAGTATAGACTCGGCATAGGACTAACTGGAGCTTCGGTCCTCCAGAAGGTTTTGCAAATTTTATTCTAGGATCTCAATTCAAACATTTTTTAAGTGTTCAAAGCAGCTTTACAAATTTCGAATGTGTTTATTATGCATTAAGACTATTCTTTAACATAATTTACACTTGAATGTTGACTAATCATTCATGCAGTAAGATCATCCTTCAGTAATTCAATCAATGGACAAAAAGTTAAATCAATATGAAAAAAATCAGCTATGCTTATAGAAAAGTAGCCCTGCTATAAAATTCAGGACAATCATAATAAAATCTTAGGTGTAACTTTTGGCGAATGTAGCAAATCTTTCCAAACCACGTTGAAGTAAACCTTCAAGGAAAGGTTGCAGTGCCTGCAAATTAGATCAAGAAGGGGAGAACATCAGAAAAAAGGTTCTAAAGGGTATGAAAGGTGCGAAATGAAATAAATTATAACTGGGTGAAAGTCCAACACAAGCGAATGAAACTAGTAAAATAGTTTAACCATTCCTCTGAACTTTTTTCTATCCCCTAATTTGCTCACACTAAAGGATAATTAGAGGTTCTATCACGGTTTTTGTCAACCTAAGCCATCATGAACATAATTATTTTCCGATCAGATTGCTCACCGATGCCACTGGAGCTAAAAGTTGAGGAACCTCATACGAGACTGTAAGCTGTAACGGACAAAAATGCAGTAGTTAGTGCTAAGGGCCGCCGAGGTAGAAAAATGGATAAAAGAACATGCATTATCACTTTCAAGTTCTCCCAATTTCTTGATAGAAGTTAAATGCGTGGAAAAAAAATGTTCATGGGACCAACATGAAAAATTATTACATAGATGCATACATGTAGAGCACCACCTAGTTGTGCAATGGACTGATAGGAAGACGCGATTAGTTGGACCATTAGGAACATGCAGCTAGTTTGACAAATACTCAGTGAGAATTAAAATTAAATAGGTGTGCAAAAATTCATATAAAGGACCTTACTTCTACTACACACGATGAAGGGCCTTTCGGATAGAATCGTACAGCACCTCTGCCACATGAGAAATCATGCAATTAAAAATCTTAAAAATACTGAATAATGCAACATAGTCTCTTTAGTGGTCATCACATCTAGTTTTTATTATACACAGTGTACACAAACTAGACTATGACAAGCACTGGTGAAACCCATGATTCTAGTGTGAAAGCTGAAAATGATATGATAATGGATAACAAATAGGACCCACGGTATGAGAGCTCTGTTCTAGAAGGAATAACTGTAGTACTCGTTTGAGTTAGTTAACTTGACAATGAGTTTAGGGTAAGGGTGTTATATCATCCGTATTTCAGAAAATACTCGGACTTATCTCCATGCTCACATGAGTAACAACTTTAATCCTCATTTCTTTACTCATTGAGTATCTATACGTCGCAACCTTTACCAGTACTTATGTATAAATTCCACAAATCAATAAAAAAATAATTAAAAATTATTTCAAAATTTAATTCTTGGTGGTAAATGCACCTGATCTTTTTTATTTTTCATAATAGCATTGACATCAAAAAACATATCTATTGTTCAGTTCAAAATTCACAATGGAAGTTGTATGCAGAAATATATTTATATTACTTAATTTAATATGCCTATTTTAATGTTTTAACAGAGCACGTAACATACTTTATTTAACTCCAGAAAAGGCTTTATATTAATGTTGGCTCAGGATTCACAAAGGATTCTTTTGGTCGTTGGTGTATCATTTGTTAAATGTTCCTTTATATATTATCTTTGTCAAGATTGACCACATTTATCTCATTTTAATAAAAATTCCATGTTACCTTTGAAAAAATGGAAATTTCATTCTTAAATAAAATAAAATAATTATAACATTAAAAAGGAATCCAAATATAACAAAAAAATTAAAGCGTAACCTTAAGTCGTTCAAACATAAGTCATAACTAAACAACATTGAAAACATAGTCCTCTAAAACAATCATTATGAAATTTGCATTAACGGGCATAATTATTTACACAAATAAATATTTCAATTACATACATACATACATACAAATAAATAAATTATAGGGATGAGATGAGGCGGGGCGTGGTAGGTACTATATTATCTTAACCACACTTAACTCTGTTAAAATTTGCAAGTAAATACCTAATATGGACCCATCCCATTAAGCAAGTTCCTTACCTATGTGAATACTTTTGAGGATATCCAAAGAGTCAAGATCCACTTTGTCATATCCCTATGTGCTGATTGTTAGTATGTTAGTGGAATGCTTTCCGTGATGTGATAGGGTATTTAGAGGGCTGGGGTGCATGAGAGAGGGGGATTCATGAACCTTGGATTTGGCATTCATCATGTGGGGCAGAAAACTTTGCTCTAAGGAGCTAGGCTTTGGCAAGGCCTGTTCATGGTTCGGTTTAGCTAAGAACACCAAACAAAATTGAAAACAAGTCGTCCAAACCAAACTGGAAAAAAATTTCACCTAAACCAACTGAACTGTCTTTTAAATGAGAATAGAAAAAGCTCCTTTAAGAAAAAACTCGTTACCTCCTGAGCGAAAAACAAACTGAATTTCCTTGAATCAAACTGAACAATGGGACAATTTGTCCGAACCAATCCAAACTATTTCCTTTTTAACTTACGCTTTAGTTTGGTTAATGATTCGAATTGGTTCACTAATACATTTTGAACAACGCTTGCTCTGGCATTTTCTGTTTCTGTGAAAGTTTTCTTAAAAATGAATAAAATCAGACTAAACAGGAATTGTCTAAGTTGTAGACCTGGTTCCAACATTTTACGAGTCTCAAGACAAAATAACAAAATAAAGCCTCCTTTAATATTCAACTCTTGCTAACCAGTGTCTTAAGAGCATTGATTAAGAAAATAAAAAGGAGAAAGTTTTTATTGTAAGTCACGCAGGAACGCATTTAAAAATCATGAAAGAGCATCTTCTACGCATCTAAATTAAAAACTCAACTAAATATTAGGGCAATGGATAGCATTTCCCAATATATTTCAAAATATAAATATATATTCTTTAATGATATATTTTATTGCGTATAAAATATTTCTCTACTTATACATATCAACACATATACAAAATGTCTTAAGTGAAGAGGGGTTTCATCATTTGCGAAAATTAAGATTGTTATTGGAAAATTTTCTCTTTTCTCACATTAAAGTTGTGTAAGAAAAATATGGGGTCTTCAACTCGTCCCTCAGTATCAAGTGCTAATCATGATTTATGCAGCAAATGTATCTTAGCTTCAGTTAGATAGTTTGAACGAGATATAGCTAGGTATTCTTTAATCATGCTAGAAGCATCCCATTCACATTCTTAGAGTTTACTACAAGTGCAAAGGGATAGATGTATCTAATATCTTAATGCACCAACACGACATAGATAAAGGTAAGGAGGAAAAGGGTAACCTAATTACTAACGATAGTCACTGCTATAAAGGTGGAAGGGGCTTTTCACTCCGTGAAATTACATGACAGTTTATATCTTAAGCCCAAAAGTTGGATAGTGACATTCCTTACCAGCAAAATATTACTATAAAAACCAGCTAAGGACTAAGGTGTTTAATTTATAGGATATATATTGCAATAAACTACTTTTATGTTGCATTCATTGCTGAATTTAATACACACATAGGATGAGGCATAAGAATCTTTCTCTTTATGATTTTCGGACACTATTGTGAGCAAGGATTTATCCTCCCTTCTCTTTTTGGTATTCATATATAAGAAAAAAGGCATAAATCTACATCATAAAGTAAATTGAGCCAATTAAGCATAAGCTGAGTGAATATTACTCAATACTATGTATGGGAAACAAACAAAAAGCAAGAAATGTGAAGCAAGACAACAATACAATGATGCATGCATCACACATTTCCGTCTAAATTTACTCTAGATTCCTCTGCTCTCCTCTTTCTATCTTCTTTTGGCAAAAGTTAATAGTACAAATAAAATTCTGTTAATTTTCTATATTACTTCAGCACATCATCAAGCATTCCAAGTTCACCCTGGTAGCTGATCTAAATATGATGCATTACCACTGCTAGGAAAAACTATAATAAAGCTTGGACAGTTCAATATGATATAAAGGATAGTTAGTCGGTGAACAAAGATGGTGTATCTGAACTTTTCTTTGTTGTTGTCATAAATCTCAAATATCTTCACACAATGATGAACCGCCAAAAATTAATAAATCACTTAGCAAAATATGCTAGTAAGTTACCTGTTTGGAAGACCTTCCATAGATCGCCAGTGGATTTTCTGATTTGGAATGGGCTGCAAGAAGGTGATATAACATGAAATCAATTGTAATTTGTAACCAAAAGAGAATTTTATTGGGAAAAAAGAATTATAGTATTAGGTTGGGGATCTTTTCCTGCATATTACGAGCAAGCCAAGAGAATTCAATATCACGACCAAAGGCCTTATACTTCAAGGTCCACCGTGAAAGATCAGGTTTGTCTGGCAGTATCTGCGGAACAAATACAACATTTGCATAAAATCAAAATGCTTTTTTTTTTTTTTCAGTTCATGATTATTGAACGAAAATTACAGGGCTTCAGTACTCATAGGCACCATTTGGATTCAAATAAAAAATACCTAGACCCTGATTGTAATGTCAGGTCATCCTTCCTTGGCAACAAGGCAGGGGTCAAAGATTTCAAACACAGTTACTTGCTTGACTAAGCAAGGAAAAAAAGCAAAAATACCATATCTACTGTGCTACACTTAGCAAACAATCATTGCTGATTATTTACGACGACATTTATAACTTATTAGGTACCATAATATCCTAAGATTTCCTATGATGCGAAGAAAAACAGGAGTACAAGATATAAGTCACATGTAAACAATTACGGGAGTGTATTTCCCCCACCCCTTACAAGGCCCTATTTCACTAATCCAGCAAAATGATCCGTAAAATAGACGGTGAGAAGGAAAGCAAGCATACCTGAACAGAGGAAATAAAGGGCATCCATTTTGGGATGGCTTCGCGATCGGAATAACAAGCATATGCTACAGAGATGGGCACATCAATCTGCATCTTTACCCTGAAATTGGAAATACACTTTTCTAGTTATCAACCCCAAGCATTGTAATTAAGGCACTATCAGGAGTGGAAGAGGGTTTCTAAAGCACTCATTCAATCACACCTCAGCAGGCAAATGTGAAACTGTGTGAAATGAATCATACAAACGTAAAATTCTCAGTAAATGGGTTTCATAGTAGCTGCTGAGATATCAATAGTTAATTATAAGAAGCTTAATCGGTAACAAGAAGTAAAATATGAAGGGTGTGAAAGAAAGGAGATACGTGCAATCCTGCCACTCCATGACAGGGGAAAAGCGCTTGAAGCCACGGAAGGTTGTGGTTCGGTTGGAAGAAGCAGTGTGAGTGAGCCTGAAGAAGAGAAGATTGGAGGAGAGAGGAGTAGCGGGGAACTTAATGGAGGTGAAATTGGCGGCAAATGTGGCTCTGCAAGTAGACTTGAAGGTGATCAAAGGTGGTTTGGAGCCTACCACGGCTGCAGACATGGTCAAATTTTTCAGTATTCAGAGACACACTTCTCTCGCCTCTCTTTCCCTCCGTGACAATCGTGAGGATGTGTCATACGAGAATCAGCATCGCACGTTTATGCGATGCCCAGATGTTGTGGTGACGCTGATGGATCCCACTTCATTTTATTTGCTCGCTGAATACTTAAATGCAACCATGGGCTTTCCGATCTTCAACATGCACCTGAGGCCCAAACCAAACTTCAAGCCCGGTTTAATTAACTCACCCACCCTTCAAACTCCGGAACCTTCATAGTGTGTAGATGAGGCAATTTAATATAGAATAATTCATTTATGTGAATTGTTTGGGTAAGTGAATTAAAATTATAAATTTTAAGAAAAATATTTTAAATAATAAAAATAATATAAAAGTTCCATCTTCAAGTTGGTTAAGGTTAGCGCTAAAGTGAGTTTGACTTCACTACAAGATTTTTATTAACTTTTATATATAAAATATTCAACTAGGATCGAAGGTCAAATCGACTTAACATGTGTTGAAGGTCAAATCTAGTCAATTTTGACCGAAGGTCGAGATAAATCCACTGAGGTTGAAGGTCCAGTCGACTCACCCCCAATTAAAGGGTCAAATCTTCAGTATTGGCTTACTTGAGTCAAACTTTAACTTAAGCTGACTTAAGTAAACCTTCAACTTGGGTTAACTTAGGTCAACCTTCGATCCAAGTTGACTCAAATCAACCTTCGACCCAAACCAACTCAACTCAACCTTCGACTTGAGTCATTCGACCTAGGCCAACTCGACTTCACCTTAGGCCTAGGTGGACTTAACTTGATTGTTCAATCCAACTAACTCAAGTTGATTCTTCTACCTAACTTACTTAAGTTTACCTTTGGCTTAGGAGACTTAGGTTAAGCTTCGCCCAGGTCGACTTACGCTTAAGCAAATTCAGGTTAACCTTCAATATCATCGACCTTGATCGACTTGGTTCAACCTTCAGCCCAAGTCAACTCGACTCAACCTTCGGCTCAAGCCAACTCAACTCACATATTCAACTCGTCAACTTGATTTGACTTTTGACCCAAGCCGACTCAAGTCGACCTTCGCTCAACTTTCACCTAGGTCAACTTGTCTCGACCTTTGTCCCTAATTGGCTCTACTCGACCTTTGGCTCAAGCCATCTCGACATGATTCTTCAGCCATGCCAACTTGGGTTGTCCTTCGACCCAGACCAACTCGATTGAACTTTCCGACCAAATCGACTCAACTCGCCCTTTAGTCGAACCAACTCAGCTCAACCTTCGACTGAACTCACTAGGCTTGGTTTTCAACTTGGCCAACTCAGATCAACAACAGTTAGGCTAACTAGAGTTGACCTTCAATCCTAACCGGCTTGACTTGACCTAGGTTGCTCAACCCACTCACTTTGACCTTAGCCTTGGCTGACTTGACTTGATTGTTCGGCCAAACCAATTTGAGTCAAGCTTTGACATGGGTCTACTTGGGTCTACCAAGTTTGCCTTAGTAGACTCAAGTTGAACTTCAGCCCTTACTAACTTGACTTGACATTCAGTCTGAGCAATCTCGACTCTTTCTTTGGCCCGCTCTAGCTTGACTTGATTTTCTGGCCCACTCTAGCTTGACTTAATTCTTTAGCCCAGCTGACTTGACTCGAATTTTAGACTAGGTTGTCTTAGTTTGATCTTCGATCCAAGCTAACTCAACTCAACCTTCTCCCCATGCTAGATTGGTCGACCTTCACTCAGGCTAACTTGCCTCGACCTTCGATCCTACTCAACCAAGTTCGACCTTTAATTCGACCCGACTCAACTAGATTATTCGACTCGACCAACATTCAATCTCGACCTGGATCAACTCAACTAAATTCTTTGACCTGATTTGGATTGACGTTCAACATAAATGGTCTCAACTTAATACTCAATTCAGACTCACTCAACTTGACAATCGTCCTTAACTAACTATTTCGATTTTTATTATTGTTTTGGTCTTGGACTTTTTTTACTATAAGCTTTTTGTTCCTACGAGAATTTTAATAGTTATATTTAATTATAAGCAAATCATAGAGAAAATATGATATACATTCTACATATAAATTTGAACTATTGATCTAATTAATTATAATTAGAAAATAATATTTTTACGCTCTAATAACTAGATAACGATATGTTTTAAGGATAGTGTAATAATAAAAAAAGGGAAAACTTTTCTTTATACCATATTTTCTATATAAATTCATTTGTCAATTATTTTGTATAATAAAATATTGGATTAAAGAAATTGTGAAGTTGTCATTGGTCTATAATCGGAGAAAAGAGTAAGAATAAAGGGTAAACATTTCTGAAAAGAAATAAAGGATAAACAAATATAGAATGGATGTAAAGTATTATTGGTTGGTAAGCTATCGTAATTCCAAGAATAAAACAATGGGAAAGCTATTGCTGGCTCTCATTTATGGCAAACCCTATTTGCCAAATGAAACTGTCAAAATAGAAAAGTTCTCCGTCAGCACAAGTGGCTGTTGCCGCGGATAGTCATAGTTTTCCATCCAATCCAACGTATACAGTTTCAAAACACTTTTAACATATAACAAGTCAGAGCCTAACACAGATCCTAATGAAGACGAATATTTCAAAGTCCGTTTGCTTGAAGCAGCATCTATCACTGCAGGCTACAGCCAAAGACACGTTTTGGTTCGAAAAGTAAGACCTACTCTCACCTTTCACAACATTTCTCAACCTATAAATACAATTCTCTCTTCCCTCTTCTCTCAAACACCACTAACATACATATATTCATATTTGTTCTCTCAAATACCAATGGCTCGATTTGTA
>Ga0099823_1003293_pt1 | contig 15203 bp, 8 predicted proteins | sample CowpearedBW_FD_76831 | JGI IMG/M metagenome (GOLD analysis project Ga0099823, IMG submission 76831) | Root nodule microbial communities of legume samples collected from California, USA - Cow pea red BW | ecosystem: Host-associated > Plants > Roots > Nodule | place: USA: California | collected...
TAAAGCCTTTAGTCACCTTTTTTCATTACAACTATTTTTTTTCATTGAGTTTATAACTAGTCTCAAATTTAATTTATTTATATATATATATATATATATATATATATATATATTTATTTATTTATTACAAGACCCGATAGGATATTTGGTCACTTTTGGTTATTACAATTACTTGTATTTATAGGGCTGGTTGATGATTCTAGTACTAATCAATAATTAATCTAGGCTCAAACACGATTTAAACACGTTTATTTCTAATTATAATGAGATGATTTTACTGACATTCTTACACTATTATGATATTAGTATCCAACCAAATTTCTATGTCAGTCAAATTAAATTGGACAAAATTTGTCGAAATGATTATTACATCTTACTTGATTTTGGTACATATTGTTCTTACAAGACCCGATAATCCTATAAAGCCTTTAGTCACCTTTGGTCATTACAACTATTTTGGTTCATTGAGTTTATGACTAGTCTCAAATTTAATTTATTCATATATATATATATATATATATATATATATATATTTATTTATTTATTTACTTATTTACATGTGTGATATATGTAATCAATGTTTTATTTTAAATAATCCATTTTACAATTATATATGAGAATGAATAATGATATAATAGTATAATACTGAATGAATATATATATATAATATTTACTTAGAAATAAATATATATTATTTATGTAAATAATAATATATAGTGATAGTACTAGTTATATTATATTGACGCAAACTGTAACATCTCATTTAATAGTCTAAACCATTAAACAAAACATTGCATATCTGATAGTTCAAAGCATAGAACCCAAAAAACTCAAAATATAAATAGTATGTTACAGTCAACCCACAAAAACCAGATAAACTGCTATACAATTTATATACACAACTTGCACTAGAGTTTTTAAAAGAGAAAATACAAGTCTAAACCAAAAACAGTAGAATTTCCATAGAAACTCTAGTGTGCAGCATTTCCTCCTCTTTCCCTGTACGGGGCTAGCTGCAAGATCTTCAACTGCTCATACCGATCAGGTGATCATGACAAGAAATAACAGACACAAAAAATAAAAGAGACAAAAGAAGGGTAAGCTAATGATTTGAAAAGAGAACTTAAATCAATTATATAGTTAATAACATACAATGAGAACAAATAATCAATCAGTTTCACACAATTTAATAATCTAATATCCAATTAATCCGGATCATGCATTGAAGTTGGATCCAGGCAATTGTGCACTTGTAGTGGCATCTCATGCTCTACAGAGCGACAGCTACAGAGTAAAACTCTGCCCCATACAAGGTTAGTCTGTTAACACTTATGGTCAAGGAAAAACCCCTAGGCTAGGACCTCCTGCTTCTCTCACCACATACCCCATTCCTCTCTACTTGAGAATTTGAATGGTTATTAGAGCGTCAGGATAATTGCCAAGACAATCCCTACATCAATCCATACACTACCACAATCATTGCTAATCCTCCTTGGGTTAGTATAAACCAATCTCAACTCAGTATCATATAAACAATGTCATATCATATAGTCATCATTCATAATAATTAAAAAGCTTCTATAACTACAAAAATATCATTCAAATCACTTAAGAATGTAAGTTTCAATTTCGTACTTACTCGTCCAGCTAGAATCACTCGCCCAGCCACTAGTTGATGCTCGCCCAGCTAGTAACACTAGCCCAACCACTGGTACAGGTATGAAATTTCCTACTTGGAAATTCGCCCAACGAGTATTACTCGCCCAACCACTGACCTATGCTCGCCCAGCTAGTAGCACTCGCTCAGCCACTAGTCCAGGTTTGGAATTTCCTAACTTGGAAATTCGCCTAGCGAGTCTGCGAATCTACGTAATGCTGCAGATCAGTGTTCTGTATAATTATACAAACCAACTTATTTGCCCAGCGAGTAAAATCTGTACAATTCTGCAAAAGCTTATTTAAGCAAAATTATACCTATTCAACCAATCCATACAACCCCAAAACCTCTATAGAGACTATTCAAGTATCACACATTAATTCTATCAAAATATTCACACAAATTGCATCCAAGTGCATGTATAACATACAATTATTCTCAAAAAACAGATAAAACCTAAGTATTTATCATTTTCAAACATCACAACCCAGCCCACATATCAAACACATCAGTCAATTACAGAATAATCATATAATAACATTCCTAATAGGTTTGTGAGACATGATAGATATTAGTTTCCCTTACCTGAGATACTATACAGACAGTTCACAGAGAGTTCAAATATACCTCACAACCCGACAAAGTCCCCAATTCTCCCTAAGAACAGCAAGAACATGATCAGAGTGCATCAATAGAACCACTTATCAGTGGAAAAACATAAGGAGAACTCATAAGGCACATGTGGTCTAGAATCATCTGCATGCAAGGAGATTTAGACAAAATCAAAGAAAAGAGCAAAAAATCAACTTACTCTATTTGAGAAATTGATCGGACAAAAACGTAGGGCGTGTCGCAGGTGATGGGGAAAACAACAACACAAACAATATACCAGAGAATGCAGCGAATATAATTTCCCCTAACTTGCAAGAATCTATGAGGAGCAATAATCAAAGAGCAATAATAAAAAATCACCAAAAGCACAAATAAAGACACCAAGATTTTAACGTGGAAAACCCTTCAAATCAAGGGTAAAAACCACGAGTCGTCCAGACCAATGAAATAGCTTCACTATGATCAACAAGAGTACAAAAAGAGTCTCAATCAATAGCACAAATTAGTGCCAACACCCAACCAAATAACAAAGCAACAAAGCTTTCAAGATAGAGAAGAACAAGAGAGGAAAACCTCTAAAAATCACTGCTGCAATGCGAAATTAATATCTCCCAACTCAGACCTCATATCAAAGATCTGACCGTTCAGAATGAAGAGCAATGAGTTCCGAACCTGCTGTAAAAATTTCAGCCCGATCCAACGGTGAACGAATCCGCAACGCCGATTCTACTGTGACAGCTATGTGAAAAACGTGAAATGAATTTTCCCTCTACCTCTCCCTCTATGTGTTAGGGCTTTCAGTGTGTTCTGACTCTATTGTTCTGCCTCTCCCTTTATTTTATAGCCCCTTTTGCACTAGGTTAAGTGAGACATGAGCTTCTCAAATTTTGGGTCTTTTCTCCACATAGGAAGGGAGCCCAATACCCAACAGCAGGGATCCCCTAGCAATCTTTGATGGTTGAACAAATGATCACAGGAGTCACAAACTTAGAGAGAAGGCAGAAAGAATTTTAGAAACAATTCTTAGAGAGATAAAATATTTATAACTAATAAAACTCATTTATTAAGTTTTTATTTATATTTAAGATTTTAAATAATATAATAATCAAGTTCCATTATTTTAAACACTTACTCATTCTAAACTATTATTTTCTAGGTTTTCACACAAACGATTAATATTAACTACTTTTAGTTTTTCATTACGTTACATTTTTTTTATGAATTGAATTTTTTATCATTACTAAAGTAATTCTCATTAAGTGCTTTGAAATTTATATTTTTTATATTGTACTTACATTTTTAAACTTATGTAACAAGTACGTGTGGCGATACCAAAAGTTTGAAATGTTTCATTTTCAGTCTTATAGTGACGGTCCGTTTTAAAATAACTAATGAAATGTCAAGACAAAGAATAAAAACAAAATGCTAAACGAATTACATGAGCCAAACTTAAGAGAATTATCTTAGAATAAAAGCAAAAAAGAAAATCAATATAATAATAATAATAATATACTTTGATCCTACAATTTAGTGTTTGAGTTTGAATTTTGACGGAAGAATGATTGAATAGAGTCGTGCGTAAGAAGTTATTTTGGTAACTAAACATCACCGCATTGTTTGTATGTTTAGAAAATTGGCATGGCATGAAAATGGGGGTAAAATACGAATTTGACGATACAATTTAAAAAAATGAAAGAAATGGATATAGAAAGATTTAATAATTTGAAGATGAATAAAAAATGAAGCATGAGAGGTTCCTTGTTGTTTGAAAAGTGTTAGGTGGAAAGTAGAGAAGATATTGTGGCGTGCACACGCGTACTGCAGTGCCGAAAATTTTGCTGATGGGAAGGGTCCCATTTACAGCCTGGGATGTCAAATTCAAATTCACCAACTTCCCTTACCAATGCATCTCATTTACTCTTCTCACTCCCCCACCACACACATTTTATCTTCCTATTATTCCCAAGGACACCCTACTACTACACTTTTTTTTTTCTAGCCCCTCAACTTCTCCTTATTATTCTTCTATCATCTCTTCTTAACAATTATCATCACCATGATTCAAATAACATAACCACGCCCCTTTTTTATACCTACAAAACACTACTAAAAAGAAACATGACAAAAAGCCCATTTTCTTAGATCGCATTTATGGCATAACATTAACAGTGAAGAAATTTAATGACCGTGAAAGATTAAAAAAGAATAGTAAGAAGAGGGATGATGAGAAAGAAAAAGTGAGGTCAACTATAACGAATATCTTTGTCTTTACCTGGAATAGTGTCTCTCAGCGTCCCGTGGGTGTGTATTGGGGTATTTAATTATTATGAGGATAAACGAAGTCCAAAGTCCAAAGGTCTCGTTATTCTCAACACCACCTTTTTGGTTCCTTCTTTGTTCCCCTACCTACAATCCTACCTCTACCTCTACCACTATAGCCCTTAGACTAACAGGCCATTGTCCTACAACTATTACTACGACGTGATGTGAGTGATGTTAGTATTTCCCATTCGTCAAATCACAATTCCACTATCTATCTCTTTTCCCTCCAAATCTTCTCTTTTCGTAACCATTACGTGGCATTAACCCCTCATCCCCACGTCACCATCCTAACACTAACCCCTCGCAACTCAACATCTCGGAGACGTGGCTCACCCCCGCTGGCCCGTTAGGCCCAAGCACGCCACTTCCATTTTTCCCACATTTCTACTGTGTCCTTTTTCAAGCCCAGTGCCCCCAGAATTACACCAGACATTATAACTCACAAGCAGCATTTTCAGCGGCACAACTGAATTATTTCGGTCTCCGCAGTTCCTCTGACCCATGCAGTACTTTCCAATGCAGAATCATAAAACACACCGTTTAATTCTTCTACTATTCAACCAAACCACTCACTAGATCCAACCAATTATTATTACTAAACAATATCATTCAATAATACATTCGGACTTCAAAATTCTGCGGCAATCATAAATTCAAGATTTAAATAAACAGTTCATGGATAGAGTTACCTTTAGAGCAACCAAATCTTGACCTTCTGTCTTTATACGATCAAGATATAAATATATAAAATAGGACCATCATAAATATAACAAAAAGACCACAAAGTAATTAACCTCTTTCTCCCTCACAAAAGATACCCAGGAAAAGGACACATTTATATATTATATTGTGCCTGTAATTAATTATAATAATATATGAATATTTGAATTAAATATTTTTATGCCGGGAATGAGGTTCCATCCGGTCTTATCTACTGCTACTGTGCATCTGGAGCAGAGGAGCGAAGCCGTTTATTTGGCGGCTCGGCTTGTTGTTCATCTGTTGAACCGAAGAAAATCCTCTCGGAAGGTGTGTCACAGCTGCCACAGGTGGCAGCGTCAAGCACGCCGACGGGACTGGACGGCGGCGGCTCGGCTACTCTCTCTTTGATGGTGGAACTAGATGCGTAACACGTGTCCACCACGTACTCCTCCATTAGTTGGTGACAGCATCTCACCATTTCCTGTCCCCGAAGAACAAAGATTCATTGCTTAAATAATAATAATAAACAAACAAACAACCCCCAAACAGCAAAAACAACTTATCATCACCAAACACTGTAACACAGACACACCTTTCAACGCTCCTTTAACCTTCCAATTATTCTAATTCTAATAATAATTAAAACAAATACAAATTAAATTACTTCAACTGCACTTCACTGAACATAGAATTTTATATTTCAAAACAAATAAAAATTAAGTAAAATTAAGTTTAATGCAGCATTACATGGTTTACTCTATCATGAAAAATCAGCGGCCATTGGCCGTTGGCGGAGGCAATGTCACGTCCAGCCGAGCACAGCACGGCGGCGGCTGCTACTGTGGAGGGCGCAAATTCCAAGAAGTTAATCACTGCACAACAAAAACAACTATGTGAGATGAACACATTTCTGAAAACGAAGACGTGCCGTTTGGAGTACCAGAAGGTTACCACGGGTGGTGCTAAGGATGAGATTGGAGGCGTGGGAGAAACAGTGAGTGGTGGAGTCGGAAGAAGAGGAGGAAGGGAGCTTGGTGATGAAATAGCTGAGATAATCGTAGGGTGTGACGGAGCGAAGTCTCCATTTGAGATTGGACATGACCCAAAGCTCCATTCTCTGGATGGTTTTGGGAGCAAACACGAATTTGGGTTCAAACAGTTGCAGGTCCAGTAAGAACGGGACATGAGACTCTTCCATTTTCGCTGCCAGAGACAGGCATGCCACTGATAGCAGCTGAAACGGCCACCCACTCGATTGCTGCCACAAATTGAAAGTAAATTAAAATAAAAAATTATAAAATAATAAAAAATAACAATGTCTAACTTTACGCCTAAAAAGCGTGACATTTTCGGGAGAAAAAGTGAGAGAACAAAAGTGCATTACGGGAATAGAACATAGAGAGAGGAAACGGTCCAAATAGTTGACGGAGAGAAACGCCGTCACTGGAGAAAACTGGTAGAATGCGTGGACCTGCATTGCCAGAAACAAATCACTCGTTCATGCATCTAAGCCAAAGTGCTTTTGCGTGCGTGCTCGAGTCAGAGTAAATGCGTTGCGTACGTACCTTTAAGATCCAGTTGACAGCGTCGAGGCGTGCGGTGAAGTCGATGGAGCGGTCACGACAGCGTCGGAGGTAGTCTTTCTCCGGCATGTGGTTGACTTCGGCGTCGAGGAGGCCGGAGATGGGCGCGTCATCTGAATCTGGGAAGGGAGGGGTTGGCGGGGGGTGGTGATCGGAGGTGACTTCGCTGGCGTGCTCGCGGCAGAGGAAGTTAGCGGCGGCGGAGGGAGAGTCCGGTGAGTGAGACATTGCGGCGTTGGGTGAGGAGGCAATGGTGTTGGGTCATGGCTGGGTTTTTATGGATTTGTGTTTGACATGTTGAAGTGGTTGGGTTTCTCTTTCTTTGTGTCTGAAGTTTTCTTTTTTGTCTGTTTGTTTGGTTGCGCCTCTCTCTCTCTTTTTGGTCTGTGCGTGTGAAGTTGCAGAGAGAGTGCTAAACAGTTTCTTATGTGTTTGTGGTTTTATTTTTTTTGTATTGCAGAAACGAGGAGTTGTCAAGCATAGACAAGACAGAGGAGAGAGAGTGTTAATGGGTTAATGGCAGTGACATATGCGGTGGGGGTGGTGATTTATGTGTCGCTACTCACTGTTTATTCATCCCCAGCATTACTTTTTCACAACTCTTTTATTTATCATCACTCTTACTAATCAAGATAATAACCCTCATCTTCATAATACACACAGAGATAATAATTCGGTCAGTCCAACTCGTAAACTCGTGTAGATCTATTCTGTATTTGATCTATAAAATGTGGATCAAAACATCTTGCTCGTTCTGCATAGATTATGGTTTGTGGTCCGATTTTTATTTTTTAATATTGTATGATTTAATATTCAATAAATAAATAAAGAAACTTTAACAAATTTAAAAAATAAAACAAAAGTTGTAGAGAGTTGAATGATAAACTAATAATTTATTATTTTGTTGTATATATAATCGTATTGATGAATTTTTTTAAATTTTAACATATTCAAAAATGTATTTTTTTTAATTCATACAATAATTTGAAATGTCTATATAAGTTAAAAAAAAGTAATTAATATATACAAGAAGATCAACAACATACAAATGTAAGTTTTTTTTTTTCTTTTTCATGGGCCACCGGCCAGCCTGTCTCATCCTGTCTCTGACTCGCACAGACTACTAATTATACGGACCAGACTTTTGCGGATCAATAAATTCAATATCTTGTTCTGCATGCAATTCTTTTTAATGGATCTGCAGCCCCGTCTACCAGCCCCGTCTACCGGACCAAGTTCACATTATCACTCATCTTTTACTCTCTATTTAACATCATGTTTAATCGATTGTCATTATTAATAATTTATTATACAACATACTATAATTAAGAAGATTTTTTCACCTCTTCTATACCACATTTGTTTATAAACATTGCTACATTTGATCCAAAAAGTCTCCATTATCTTTCATCTTCTTTGTGAATAAGTTTAGGAGTGTCTGTTTGGCTTACCAGCATTTTTCACAGAAAACAAAAGGAGCATAACTCTAAACTGTAGCAGTCTTGCTTACTCGTACAATGCATGGAGAAACGGAATGGGTATAAAGATGATTTAAACATTGGAATGCTAAACCAAACAAGTGATGAGATTCACAATAATTACTTAATTTTCGTTTGTTACGCCACATGATGGGCTGGTATATCGAGGAGAAGAGAGCGTAAAAATAATGTAACCGTCTCTCGATTAGCCAACTTGAGGGAGGAGATCACATAAATCCTACGATGCAAATTTTAAGTTTCATTTACATATCAACCACGACCCAAATAACCGTTCATTTCTAATGGATAAAACAAAACATTCCTATTATATCATACCACCTTAACAAAGGCGCTATCACGTATTTGTATATGTATTTTTTAAATATACGTGATATTATATTAGTAGGTGATGATATTATAATGTTATTTAGTTAATATATATACGTGATATTATATTAGTAGGTGATGATATTATAATGTTATTTAGTTAATATATAAATTAAAATTATATTTATTAAAAATAAAATAAAATATATCAAAACAGATAAAAGAATAACCATTGATAAATAAAGAAGAGAAGAAGCAAAGACATCCGATTTTATAAAAAGTTTGTAAAAGTAACAATCAATTTTTAAAAATTTAATAAATTATTATATTTAAAGGGTAAAATCGGTATTTTGAAAAGTGGACACAAAAAGAAGAATTCCCTTATATATTGTTATAGATTTTAGTACTTATTTGGATTATATATGTTATTATTACACAGAGACGATAATGCGGATCGAGATGATAATGGGTTGAATTACTTTGTTTTAGTCTGTCACTGACTTCATTTTTGTACTTTGTCTTGCATAATATTTGGTAATCACAGATGTAATTTGCATAAAAAATTATTTGATTTGTAATTTTTTTTCTTGTGGCAAAATACTATAATGTAAAGATTTAATAACTTTATATTTATTCAGTTAAATTAATGTAAATCATAAATTCTATAAATTTATTCTTTTAAATAAGTAATATTTGGAATTTTATAGTTTTTAATTTTTAAGTACAAAACAGTTGAAAATAAAAATAGTTTTGAATTGAATAGAAATAAGGAAAAAAAAAAAAGAATGAATGAGTTACTTTTTAATAGTTTTACGTGAGAGTTATTTTTGTATAGATCAAAAAAAATATGAATGAACAATTTGATTAGAAGAAACACAGTATGTTTATGTTGGTATTATTGTATTGTAAGAATCGTGGTTCAATCCATTGTTACATGTAGATTACAAGTTATTAGGATTGAGTGTAATTGAGTTAGTGGACCAAAATATTTAACCTACATCACACTTTTTTTTGGAAGTCTGCATACCAGCTCGCATGACTCATCTTACATTATCATCCCTAATGTTATACATATATAATAACATATTACTTCTTTTATTGTTTATCTAGTTAAATAAATGCTATTTTTTTCACAATAAATTCAGTTTAGAAAAAAAAATCTACAAATAAATTTTTTAAATTAAATATATTGTTATACATCACTATATAATGATCTTATTGCAATTAAACATTAATTTAACGCAAATAATTAATTAATCACATAGAAGGCGTCACATGAAAGTAGTTATAAAATCGTCTAAAATTTTAAGAAAAAAGGTATGTATAAAATATGACTAAACTGGAGAATTAAAAGAAAGTAATAAAAGGTTACCATCTTCAAATATTGGGACACTCTTTGGACATGTATTTTAAACATGTGTGCGATGATGATTGTGAGTTTGTTTTAGATTCAAGTGAATTGTGATGATTATGTTTAAGTTGAGGAGTAAGAATATAACTTTTAATGGTGCTTAAAGTAGCTCCTGGAGTTTTATGTGGGCACTAGTGAAAAATAGAAGTGAACTTAGCAAACTTATGGGTGCAACTAGAGATTTTAAACTGTATTTCTATTTCGATAAAAACAACTTTTGTTATTCACTTCTCATTTCTCGTACTCTTCAAGATGGAAAGAAAAAAATAATCTAAATCTTTCTTTTCCTTTCTGCTGAGAAAAGAAAAAAAATCAACATCCATCTCGAAACTTTTACTCTAGGTTAGCTTTTCTTCTTCTCCTTCTCTAATTTTCATTTTTATTCTCAGTAAAATCATGTATCACTTAGAATTTGGGAAAAAGAAGGGGTTTTCAGATAGAACTCCATTTCAAGATGTTTAACGATTAAGATTTGAAACTTTGAAGTGATTAAGGAGTTCATAGAATGTTCTTGGGTCCTCCTTTTCAATTTCTTGTTCCTTAGATTACAAAGAGAGCCAATGTAAGGGGAGTTAGCATTACTTTTGTTTGTATGCTATTATTTGAATCAAATTGGTATGAATTTGTTGAGTTATAGTATATGTGATGCTTAGGTTGCTAGTCAACTAAAATTATAATTGAATCATGACGTTCTTTTTTAATATTGAATGTATTTGATCTATTTTTTTTAATGCTGATTTGATCATACAATAGTGTAAGTGTAGGACAATTTAAGAATAAAAGGAAAAAATGTTTTTTTCTTAATATTTTTTCGTCTTTGCAAACGTTATCAATATTCCTATGTCAACTCTACTGACATAGGAATATTTGAGGTATATTTTGAAACTCGGTATATCAATTACAAATTTATCTTTAAAAGATTTAATGAGTTAAGAAAGAAAAATGTCTATGAATAGTTATTTACCATGACTATTGAGTAATATAGGATTTTTTGTAGTGTAATAAAATATAGAATTTTTTAGTATTTCAATAATTTATATAAGTATTATTTTATTTTTAAATATTATAGTTTCTTGGTGAAAAAAATATACTAGAGGAGATTGTATTTTTATTTTTGAAAACTTCCGGTTAAAAACTCACGTGTAAAACTCATGTAATTTAATAAAACAAGTTGTAAAACACTTAACGAAACACAATGTTTATATATCGGTTAATCCCTGCTGTTTAAACGATGTTAAATTTTTACAAAACCTACAAAATTGCACTAACATAGTTAAAATGCAATAATATCGTTGTTAAAGTTATTGTTGGTTTTTCCAAATATTCTTTCAATTGATTCTTCAAACAACGTACTTATAACTTACCATACTTCAAGATTTGATAGAAATATAGACTATTAATCCATTTTATATAAACAATTATGAAGTTTGGCTTCAACATTTTCTTAACAAATATTGCACCGAAAGAGTTAATGGAGTTTTTTTGTTCCATCTGAATAGCTTCATTAGATGGATAGTTTGCAAATATTATTATGAATTTTGTAAGTGACATCGATTATCTCGTGATAGAAGTTAACTGAACTGGATCACAATCGAATTTTTATCCCAACAATACGAAGACTTATTCTTTTATAGATATCCTATGAAAGAAATAATTATTAAAAAAAATGTTTGAGGTTCCTTGTAGAATCTGTATTTAAATTGTTTAAAGAAATGTTTGAGGTTCTTGTAAAATCTAGTATTTAAATTGTGTTGAACTAACAAAAATTATTACGGAAAATAACATAAAAATAGTACAAAAAAACTAATTAGAAATAAATATAAATATAATTTTAAAATAAAATAATAATATCATTATTGTTGAGATATTATATATAATGTAGAAGTTTTCGGTGTATGATGTTACTTATGATTATGTTTATGTATATCATCAAATCTAATGAATCAAGCCTTATGTTAAAGTCAAAGGGAATCACTGGCCTCGCATGACACGTGAGCATTCATGTCTTTTACAAAGTCGTTTACGCAACTGCATCAGGTGTTGCATACACCAAAAATTGAGCTCACTTAATTGAAATTACATGTTGAAAAATATATACTATCAAATATGTTGTTCAAAGCGAAATCAAAGATTTCAGACAACCTTTGCCCCTTTGTAAGCGTGAGTTGCACAATGTTGTGTAATAAATATGTGTACTGAAAATTTAAATGAAAACAGTAATATATGATATGTTGAGTCTGTTTTGTTTTCCTTCTATACCTAAAGAGAAAAAACAACCTTTTGAGGAGGAGAATTTATTTTGAGCTAGAAATATCTATATTTCTACACCGAACTAATTTTTTCATTAACTATATGTATTCAAACCTTTTTCACACCAACAATTGGTTGAAACAAAATTATTGTTGTTTTTCATGTGACTACATGACAACACGGAAGCTGATTCCCGTAGGACAAGGGCTGCCATATGGACCCACTTAGTCTTAGCCATGCCTAGGTGAGCCTATAAGAAAGCTATAAATTTCATGTTCAATTCCACAACACAGATTTCAAAACTTCAATTTGCACGTTCCCTTTTGGTCCTTTGATTTCATACATCATTATCGTCTCTCATGTGTTTTCCACTTTGAGCTTGGACTCAATTTCAAGCTTCAATCCTAAAAGACACTACATTCACACCCTTCAAGTACATAGACGTGTAAGACAAAAACTTAGCATGCATGCAAGTTTATATTAACATAAACTGCAACCAACTCTTTTGTTCTAAATCTTTCTTATTCACACTACTTCAATTTGAGATACGATGATATATGTTGTACTATATATATACATAGAAAGATTGTCCCGAGAATTATAGATTTCCTCTTGTTCATTTTTAGGTGGAAGTGCACTCAAATTGAGGGGAAAAATTTGCTGAGGTTGAAAGGAAGTGAATAGAAATCTTCACTTCTAATATCCTGGTTGAAGCTCCTGAATTTTTCCCACCAATGTCTCCCACTGTCTCGCCGAGTTGACGTGTCTCCACCACGCAGAGTTAAATCCAAGAAGTAAGCAACTGTTATTGCCACAGTTGCTGGGGATGAGAGAAGCACTTGCACTGTGTTGTTGAACTGCAAAAGGAGAGTTACAGTGAACCATAAGAACCAAAGGTGGCTATAATTAAACAAAAATCAACAGAATCAAGGTATTATGTACAAACCCCAGTGGAGGCTGTATGGAGACGACCATGTTTGGGTAGCAACAGATACTCGTTGAAATACTGAGGAACAGATAAACCGATGCAGAGCGAAAGTCCAAGGATGAACATTGACCTATAACTGTTAAGATTGCAGAATTGAAGAAATCCAAGCCCAGCGGATACTGCTTGTCATCGAAGAAACATTACAATCAAATATAGAAGTAAAGTAACTCAGGAACAAAACATAAAGTTAGTACGTTCCAATGGAAAAACATTTTACATCAGTTTCATGGCAGTCAGTAGTCAGACACTTATTTGCTTTTGGTTAACTTGTTAGTTGTCCTAAAGTGCAAATACACGCACATTGAGATTGTAGAATTATTTTCGCTAATTGACTTTGCATTCTCTTCAATGTATCATCCGACCATATAACACAAATCACACACGTACCTACGAAGGCAAAGAGAATGCAGTAAATAGCTGCTACAACAGGCAAAGGCACTGATGCAAGAAATGCTCCAAATTTTCCTGACACAAAAGCACAATCCCGAATGGTTAAGTAGAAGAAATTAGGTGGAAAAAATAACATGAAAAGCTTGGTAAGTTTGATTTTTTTGATCACTTAGACCATGCTTGAATTGATGAAAAGGGATGAAACAGAGAATAGTGGAATGAAATGGTATTATTTGCCGGTGCTTTTTTTATTGTTTGAAATGAAATGTAATGAAATATATCCAAATAAAACTTTAGTAAGGAACGATTTGTCCAATGCAAATATAAAATATGACACATTTGGTTTCACCAATAGAGAGTTTAGAATTTGGAATAAGTCGGTGTAACACCTAATATAGAGAAGAAAAGCATGAATCCGGCTGATATTTGAATGACTCTGCGACTTCCTATTCGTGTTAAACCCAAGAGTCCTGCATTTGCACTTAATGCAGGAAATAAAAAGGCAAGACAATTAGATAATGTCTTTTGAGGTGATAGTAAAAGAATTTTTTTCCAAAATTCACATGTTTAACATAAAACAAATGGACTGTCATAGTATTCTTCATATATCTAGTCAATACGCAAAATCTTTAGTATCATTTTCAGACAGAAATGTCCTGCGTTAACCACTGGTCGACAGGATAACCTCTAGGTAGTGTAAATCAGGTGTTCCTGATAATCTCTAAGATTTTCTTAGAGGATAACATGTTAATCTCCTCTTTAAACAGATTCAATTAACATTGACTCATTGAGTGATAAAATATTGGAAACTCGTTTTATGCTTAGAACCAGGAAAACTCAGATAGTTAGCCTAAGAATAGTAGTTAGTTAGATGATTTTTAAAGGTAAGCAAGATGTACACTGATGCAGTGGATCCAGTTCCAGTGCCAAAAATTCCATCCAAGAGAGTACCTAGGCCCTGAAATCATTGAACTTCGATGAATAAGTCTAATATTTTAGAAGTAAATGGACGTAGAAATGTAATGTCAAAGAATCAGCCATTACCAGCCAACCAACACCACGACCAAGCACAGATGGTGGAATAGGGGTTGCTTTACCTAATCTTGATGCCGCAATGAATGTCCCTGTTGACTGTCCTCAAAATAATGAAAAGGGAAAAACTTATATCAAATACATCCAAATAAAAAAGAACTTCAATAATACCCCTTAAAATTAAGAGTAGTCAAATTACAAGATAATGTCAAAAACACTGGGGCAAGTTCCCGAAAATTTCGCAAGTTCACCAAGTCGTACTGATATAGGTACACAATGTCATGTGCAAAATATTGCTAGCATTAGACTTTGCGATTGTGATTGTTTTATTTCAATAATATAAAATCTATCCTCACAAGTATTTTTACATTAAAAAAAAAAAAAAAGAACCTCTATAGTTGAAACAAAAAAAGCAAAAACCAAAGAAAAAAAAACAGCAAAATTAAAAGAA
>Ga0099823_1003294_pt1 | contig 15203 bp, 15 predicted proteins | sample CowpearedBW_FD_76831 | JGI IMG/M metagenome (GOLD analysis project Ga0099823, IMG submission 76831) | Root nodule microbial communities of legume samples collected from California, USA - Cow pea red BW | ecosystem: Host-associated > Plants > Roots > Nodule | place: USA: California | collected...
CGCTGGCCTACCCCGACCGTGTCGCCCAGCAGCGCCGCGAGGGCGGTGCGGAGTACCGGTTGGCCAACGGCCGTGCAGCGCTGTTCGCCGAGGTCGATGCATTGATGAAGTGCCCATGGTTGGTGATCGCCGACCTGGGGAGCCGCCAAGGGCAGCGCGAAGAGCGGATCTACCTCGCCGCCGAGTTCGATCCAGCCTTGCTCGACGGTGTGCTGGCCGAGCAGGTCGAGCGGGTCGATATCCTGGATTGGGACGAGCGTGAGCAGGTGTTGCGCGCAGAGCGTCAGGTCAAGGTTGGTGAACTGGTGCTCAGCCGTGAGCCGCTGCCGGGGCTGGATGATGACGCCAGGGCAAGGGCCCTGCTTGGCCTGGTCCGGCGTAAAGGCCTGAATCTGCTGACGTGGACCCCGGAGTTGCGCCAGTGGCAGGCACGGGTGGCACTGCTGCGTCAGCTCGACGTGGAAAAGACGGGCAACAGCGAGTGGCCCGACCTGGGGGACGAGGCGTTGCTCGCCAGCCTGGAAGACTGGCTGCAGCCTTATCTGGGCAAGGTATCGCGCCTTAGCCACTTCGCCGCACTGGACCTGCCGTCGATGCTGCGTAACCTGTTGCCCTGGCCGCTGCCACAGCGGCTGGAAGAACAGGCACCTGCGCACCTGGCCGTGCCTTCCGGCTCCCACATTCGGCTGGACTACAGTGAAAACCCGCCGATTCTCGCCGTGCGCCTGCAAGAGCTGTTCGGCCTTGCCGATACCCCACGCATTGCCAATGGCCGCCAGCAGGTCAAGCTGCACCTGCTGTCACCGGCCCGCCGCCCGGTGCAGGTGACCCAGGACTTGGCCAATTTCTGGCGTACGACTTATGCCGAGGTGAAGAAGGACCTGAAAGGGCGCTATCCAAAGCTATCATGTCTCGTTAAATGAAAGTGTTTATCGTGAAACATTCTGACATTGACTGATATCTTGTTTTTCTTACGCATAACATTCAGGCTTGACACTCGAAGAATGGGTGGGGCGGTTTGGTGGCAGCGTTTGAAAATCCGGCACACAAAGGCCGCATTGTAATAATCCCCGAAGTCAGCGAAGTTTTTGCTGAACTGCACGTTAGTAATGAACCTTCTAATTCAATGCCAGTAACTATTAATGGCATTAGTGAAAGTATCATTGCTTATCAAGTAAATGAGGCGGCGCTTCCTGATGCGCTCACTAGGGCTGTATATAATCTGCCGTTTATCTTTCATAAAGATGGCACTCCGTGGATAGAGGCAAATTCTTTCCTGCTTAGTTTGATTCAGAACAAGCATGCACAGAATCGCCCAACAGATGATGCGAGAAGAAAGGCAAGTCGCCTTCTCGATTATTTGATGTTTTGTGAAAGCCATGGTATCGACTGGCTGGACTTTTCTGGGCGACGCCTTCCGCAGCGACCAACATACAAATACCACAGATATCTGCTCGATAATCCAAATCGCGGTGCGGCGGTTGCCAATCAATATACGGGTGTGGTTTATCAGTTCTACAAGTATGTGTCTAGATTTTGGCATGATCTAGATATAGAACGTGTTGATACAGTTAAGCAAATAAGTATCTATATTGAAGGGGCTCACGGGTTCCAAAAGAAGGTAACTGTAGAAAAACGTAGCCAAACCAGAGCATTAGCGCCGAAAGCCCCTACGCCAGCTGGATTTGTTAATGATGAAGGTGAGCTTCTACGGCCTTTAACGAATGTTGAGCTAGCGCATGTTGTGAAAGTAATTGAAGGCGACGCTTGGACAGCTCAAGAGCGACTGATCGTCTTGTTCGCGCTTATGACAGGCGCGCGCAAACAAACCGTGCTGACGCTGAGAGTGAGGCATGTTGAAGCGCTAGCGAATGGGTTGCTACAGCCAGATGGCTCCTATCTTTTGAAGGCTGGCCCTGGTACTGGGATCGACACTAAATTTAGTAAGGCTCAAAACCTATATGTCCCTCAGCAATTGGCTCAGGACTTGCTGACGTATTTGCGAAGCCCCTTTGCTATAAAAAGGCGTGAAAAATTCCAATCTGAGTTTACCCTAAACCATCCAGGGCTTGAAAAAATTGATGATAAGGATATGTATGTTTTCTTGTCTGAGCAGTGTAATTGTTATTACATGGCGTCGACGGATCCGAGGTACATGTACGCGAAGTCACGACCAGTAGGTGCTGTTGCGAACACATTGAAGAAAAAACTTTTAAGAAAAGCGAATAAAGAGCTTTCCACGGAATTTACATACCATTGGCTTCGTGCGACGTATGCATATCAGATTTATCAACGACTAGTTCCCCGGATAGCTGACGGTACACTTCAGCCCGGAGAAGAAATCACAATTATTCAAGCTCGGCTTCATCATGAAAGGCGTGAGACGACGGAGAACTATCTTAAATTGTTCTTGATGACGTCCGAGAAGATCAGTGCTCAAGAAAGCTACGAGAATGTGCTTTTCAAAATGTCTGGTTACAGTGACTTGATTTTGGATAATGTTGATGTCGGCTAATCGTGTGCCTCGTAAAATCCACGCTATTGATTTGTCCTATGTTGGTCAAGAACATGAGATTCTCCATCCTGAGAGTTTAGCTCTTTCACTGTCAAATCGAGTTTCGGCCTTAGATATCGGCGTGTTCGTATATTCTGTGCGTGAAAAAATACGGGGAGCTGGATATTGGGTGGATGAGAGCTCGCTGATTCCTAGTCGACGGAAGATGGTCATCGCCTGGCTTGACAAAATGTGGTCGTCAGGCACTAAAGGGAATAGCATTGAGACTGACGTAAAGAATTTTGAGTACGCAATAAATTGGTGCGATGGGTATGGTTACCGTGATGTAATGTGTACGCCTGAAGGCGCTCAGCGTGCATATATGGCGTTCACCAGCTATCTGTATCAGGAAATCGCCAGTGGCCAAGCGAAGCCACTAAGTTGCCAAGCCCGTCAAACTATTCTTCGTAGAGTTCTGGCGTTGCAATTTCCGGAAGACTATGGGTACATAATCGCAAGTGCTCCACCAATAAAAAATCGTCGTGAAGGTCTGGAACCGCCTGATGAAGACGACGTAAAGCTATACATAGACATCACACTAAATATTGCGCTATCTGTATCAAGGTTCTTGGTGGGTTTTCAAGCCTTCCCTCTAAGATTCGATACCAACGAATATCATACGTATTTTTTTCCAGGTACCGGTAAATTCATTACTCCATTGACAGAGGGTGAACATGGTTATTCTGCGTACGATTACCGAGAGGGCCGCCTCCTTACTATCGAAGAGCTAAGTATAGCTAAACCTGAGGCTAGACTAGCTGACCTGCGCGAAACTCTTAAGCGAGCTCAGCGTGTGATTGATGATGCAAATGCGGATTCCCATCATCAATTTAGGGTAAGGCTGGCAGGCCTCGCCATGAAGGCTTACGCGTGTCTTATAAACTTAGTGGTCGGAGCCAACTCCGGTGAGGTTATACAGTTTCTTTACGAAGACGCCCTTGAAGTTGTCCGTTCTCCTTTGAAAAAAGAGCTGTCAGCAGTGAAATTGAGAGCGAAGGGGTTAGTAGTTAACTACTCTATAGGCAGAGGGCCTGGCATGAAGCTTCTGCGCGAATATCTTGAGTTTCGTAGCTGGATCCTGAACGGCCGCTCATCAGAACTGCTTTTCTTTCATGTAGTTGATGGTCGAGGGCTGCCGTCCACTGATTTCCCTAGTCTCGAAAATAATTTCTCCACGAAATTTTATAACAAATTGCAAGGGGTTTTTGTTAGTAATAGTTCGAAGAATATTCCACCTAGGCTTGTCCGCAAGTTTAAGAGTTTGACTCTGCACCATCTGCGTCATTCGCCAATGCTGGTGAGTGCAGTGCTTAACCATACTGAGCGCACGAATGCGCAGTTTTACAGTGGAGTAACTGATAAACAGCAGAAGGAAGAGTTTGGAGGGTTCTGGGCCTCAATGCTGGAAGCAGCCAAGCGCTTTAGTTCTGAAAGCCAAGTGGGAGGGATACCTATTGCTGCAGGCCACTGTGACGGTTTGAATGATCCAGTGGCAGAAATTCCCGTGGTTACTATTGAACCTGATTGCAATAGCCAGTATGGATGTTTGTACTGTATACATTACTTGGTGCACTCTGATGAGGCTGATATCCATAAGCTGATGAGCTTCAAATATGTAGTCGAAGCCATTAGGGAAAATGCTCCGAATTTTGAATTCTCCGAAGAAGTTTTAAAAGGCGTAATCGTCCGTATTAGTTTTATTTTGGAGGGGATTTCAAAAAGATCCAAGAGTGCGTCTGATTTGATAGGGGTTATGAATAAGAAGGTTTTTGAACTGGGTATCCTCACTCCTTTCTGGGAGCGCCGCTTACAACGCTATGAGAAAATGGGGATCTACATCTGATGAAAAACTTTTTTGATGAATTGAATCAGGGGTTACAGGTTGCAGAAGTTATTCAGCAATCGCATGGCAAAAGCTGGAGGCCTTCGGCGGACTTTGTTCTTTGTAGGGATCTTGAGGGAAACCCGACAGCTGTCTTTGGTAAGCCTTATTGGGACTTCAATCCAATGCGGCTTAGAGCTAACAAAATCTGGGCCATTCGCTTTGATGGCGTGTTTGGCACAAGTGGCACAGCTCAAAACTCACTGACCGAGGAGATCAAGTGGATTCTTTTTTGTTTGCTTTTTTTTGTCAGCACTGGCCATATTGGTCGGATGAGCGTAAGTATGCTGTCACAGTATTTTCTAACACTGCGTACCGCTGCGCGATTTTGCTATGAGAAGGGTGCTGGTGAACTGGCGGGAGTGATTTCCCTACAAGAGCTTCTTACCACGCCTGCCTACTTGACGGCATACGCTCGCTGGATGAAGGTTAATGAGGTTGGAAGCACGCAGCGCAAGCTGATGCGAGCCCTTCTCGGCCATCTGGTGAGCGTGGGCGAGGATCGGCTTGGCTATAAGTTACAGGGGGTATTTGATATCGATTTCGATATTGATGAAGACGCTAAACAGCACCCTGTGATTCCGACCAAAATCTATCTTGCTGTAATCAATGCACTTGGTCTGTCTCTTGATGTTCTTTATGATCATCGCGAGCCGCTTGAGCAGTACTTGGGCGAGTTCGATAATCCTCGTTACGGGTATACTCATTATCACCAAAAAAAGGTCAATGGAAACAAAGCCCCTAAATCTTATGAGCCAGTCTTCGAAGAAACTTTGAAGATTCATAAGATAGAGTCTCTGTTCAGTGGTGATTTCTCATGCTCAGGAAGAGGCGTTTTGTCATCAACTGTTTTGAAGATGCAGTGGGTAGCTAAGACGGTTATTCATTTGTATACAGGCATGAGAGACCAGGAGGTGTTGCGATTGCCTTACGATTGTATCGATCAAGACGAAGTGGTGTCAGCTACGCTCGATGAGGGTGGCTTGGCACGGGATAAGCCCATCATAGTCAAGGTTTTGTCTACCACTACTAAGTTTACCGGGTATCGTAAAACAGTATCTTGGTTAGCCACTGATGAAGCTGTTCGCGCGGTAGAGGTGGCCCGTGCCATATGTCGTGGTATTTCCAAGTTGTACGGTGTTGACCCTAAAGCAATGCCGCTATTCTTAAATCCGGCCATCATTAATCGTGCTCAAACTGAAATCGGCGTACCGTTTTGGAATGATGTTTCGAAGCCGGACTTCCTGCTGGAAGGGTTTATTATAACTCCATCTGATTTAGAAGAGTTGCAGCTCACCGACCCCAGTCGTGATTTTTCAAATGAGAAATTTTTCCAGGTAGGGAGCCCATGGAATTTCACTAGCCATCAGTTTCGTAGGTCACTGGCATTCTATGGCAGCAGCAGTGGTTTCATATCCATGCCTAGCCTTAGGAAGCAGTTCAAGCATTTGTGTACTCAGATGACACGTTACTATGCCAATAACTTTGAGCTTCTCAAAACGATATTTGGATACTATGACGAGAAGAAGGGTGAGTACGTACTTCCTAAGACTCACGTTCTCTTTGAGGTGCAGACCGGTGTGCCAATGAACATCGCATATGATCTTTTGGCACATGCATTTGGAGATGACGCTCCTCTGTTTGGTGGAGTTGGTAGCTATATTTCAAATCAACGTGGCAAATTAGAAAGCGGTGATGTGCATATAGTTGACATGCGAAAGGAAACGGAGAGGCAGGCTGCCGATGGCAAGATCTCATACCGTCCGACCTTGCTAGGTGCATGCACACGAACTGGCAAATGTGAGCACTTCCTACTCGGTGCGGCTGTGAGCTGTCTAAGTTGCGCTGATGGCATTATCGAGAAGGAAAAACTCGACGAAGCTATCGAGGATAACGAGCGTGATCTCGAATTGTATGAGCCCGGAAGTGGTGAGTATCAAGTTGTACAGTATGAGCTGAGCAATATGAGAAAATTCAGGGAGCGTCTCATTCCAGCAGTGGAGGTAGCCTGAGATGGCGAGTGATGGTGTAAAAGCCTGCGTAGAGGCATTTGAGCGTCTTAAGGCTGGGAAGCCTCACGTTGCTGCTCACGTTGGACTTGATGGCACGAAGATCACTGCTGGGATCGTCAGCTTTGAGGCCGGTTTCGACAGAGGCTACCTCAAGAGAAAGAGACCCAGTCACCAGGCATTGATTGCTCAGATTGAGGCGTTCCGCACTAGCTTCGGTAACTTGGCTGCCTCAAAAACTCTTCAGATAAAGCGCGCTAACGATAAGGTCGTCAAGGCTCGTAGTGAGCTGGATGTAGTGCGGGAGCAGTTGTATCAAGTGATGACGCACAACATCCAGCTTGTAGAGCGGGTGAGGCTTTTGGAGGATCAGTTGAAGCGTCTATCCAACGTCAAGACCATGCCGAAGCGAGAGTAGCGCCGGCTAGGCGAGGCGCCCCTAGCAAGGTCGCCTTAGCTTTTCCAAGGTCGCCCTTTTTCACCGACTTCACCTGCCCTCTGTCTCCTATCGAACGCTTGTATACTGCCGAGCATTAAGCAGGAGTACACATGAGTTCGTTGCCAATTGACGCTGCGTTGCCAGCTCTTCTCAAAGCCCTTCGCGAACGCAATGAGGTGGTGCTGCAGGCGCCACCTGGTGCAGGTAAAACGACGAAAGTCCCGCTCGCTTTGCTCGAGGAGTCCTGGCTGCAGGGCCAAACGATCATCATGCTCGAACCACGTCGTCTTGCCGCACGCGCCGCTGCGGAGCGAATGGCCAGCGAGCTTGGTGAGAAGGTTGGCGAAACGGTGGGCTATCGGATTCGCCTCGATAGCAAGGTCGGGCCGAAAACCCGTATCGAGGTGGTGACTGAGGGGATTCTTACGCGCCGCCTGCAGAGCGATCCTGCCCTCGAAGGTGTCGGCCTGGTGATCTTCGACGAATTCCACCTTCGAAACTTGGATGCCGATCTCGGTTTGGCGCTGACGCTCAATGGGCGCGAGCTTTTCCGGGACGATGCTCCATTGAAGGTGCTGCTGATGTCGGCAACGCTCGAAGGTGAAAGGTTGTCGCGCCTGCTGAATGACGCTCCGATCGTGACGAGCGAGGGTCGAATGTTCCCGGTCACCACCATCTGGAGCAAGCCGCAGCAACCGGGTGAGTACATCGAGCCCCGGGTCATCAGCGCATGCCTGGACGCCCTCACCGATCAGGCCGGCAGCCTTCTGGTTTTCCTTCCCGGCCAGGCCGAAATTCGCCGCGTGTTGTCAGGGCTTGAGGAAGGGCTCAATGCCTCACCGTCGCTGCAGAAAAACACGCTGCTTTGCCCGCTGCACGGCGAGCTCGATCTTAATCATCAGCGAGCTGCAATCGATCCCGCCCCTCCAGGCATGCGCAAGGTTGTGCTGGCCACGAATATCGCAGAGACCAGTGTGACCATCGACGGTGTGCGTGTGGTCATCGACGCTGGCCTTGAGCGTGTTCCGCGTTTTGATCCTCGCAGTGGCATGACCCGGCTGGATACTCAGCGGATATCCAAGGCCAGTGCCACCCAACGGGCAGGGCGTGCCGGTCGACTGGAACCGGGTGTCTGCTATCGACTCTGGTCTGAAACCCAGCACGACCAAATGGCGGGTTTCAGTTCGCCCGAAATTCAACAAGCGGATCTCACAGGTTTAGCCCTGCAGCTTGCTAAATGGGGCGTTCATCCAAGTGACCTGAAGTGGCTTGATGCCCCACCTGCAGCTGCTTACTCGCAAGCGAACGATTTGCTTCGACGGCTCTGCGCCTTGCAACCAGATGGGCAACTTACTAAGCACGGCCAAGCGATGGCCGAGCTGCCGAGTCATCCACGGATTGCTCATCTCCTGCTGCGAGGTCACGAGCTGGGACTGACTGAGACAGCGTGCAACATCGCAGCATTGCTCGGTGAGCGCGATATTCAGCGTGGTGGCGGAGCAGACCTTCATAGTCGTTTGGCCATCCTATCTGGTGAGCAACGTGCGCAAAGAGGTGAGCAAGGTGGTGCTCAACGTGCGAAGCAACTCGCCAGGCAGTATCGGTCATTCTTGCGTGGCTCAGGATCGCAATCAGTCGCTGATTCAGACCACCCGAGGTGGGTGGGCTGCCTTCTTGCGTTGGCGTATCCCGACAGGGTCGCTCAACAGCGTCGTGCGGGTGGAGCTGAATATCGATTGGCAAATGGTCGTGCAGCGATGTTCACCGAGACCGATGCACTGATGAAGCATTCTTGGCTGGTGATTGCCGACTTGGGTAGCCGGCAAGGCCAGCGTGAGGAACGTATATACCTCGCTGCCGACCTAGACGAAGCGTTGTTCGACACTGTCTTGAAAGACCAGGTCAGCCAAGTAGATGAACTTGAATGGGATGAGCGGGAGGGGGGACTCCGCGCTGAGCGACAAGTGAAAGTAGGGGAGTTGGTTCTGTCCCGCGCGCCGCTAACGAACCTAGGTGATGAAGCGCGAGTTCAAGCGTTGCTCAACTACGTGCGTCGAAAAGGGCTGGAGCTTCTGCCGTGGACACCTGAGCTCCGTCAGTGGCAGGCGAGGGTCGAATTGCTGCGCGTGCTTGATGAGGAAGCTGGTAGTAAGAGTGCGTGGCCTGATTTACGTGATAAAACATTGCTGCAGTCGCTGGAGGAGTGGTTGGGGCCATACGTGGGAAAGGTGACCCGGCTCAGTCATTTTGGCCAGCTCGATCTGTCCAGCATCATTCGCAACTTGTTGCCCTGGCCTCTGCCGCAACAGTTAGACACACAGGCGCCTCAGACGATTGCAGTACCCTCGGGATCGAACATCCGTGTGGACTATGGTGAGCGTCCCCCTGTACTTGCCGTGAGGCTACAGGAACTCTTCGGGCAAGCGGATACGCCGCGCATTGCTAATGGTCGCCAAGTGCTCAAGCTGCACTTGCTATCGCCTGCTCGCCGACCGGTTCAGGTTACTCAAGACTTGGCGAACTTCTGGGCTTCCACTTACGTTGAGGTGAAGAAGGATTTGAAGGGTAGGTACCCCAAGCATTTCTGGCCTGACGATCCCCTTGTCGCACAAGCAACTGCAAGAGCTAAGCCTAGGGGGACATGATCTAGATGTGAGGCATGACCACGTCTCAATGTCGCATACGTGAAGTGGCGGTCGACCTATAGCGTTCCGCCATCTTACGTCACTGATCTGCAACTGGCATGTGCCAGAACTTGTGGACTGTGGAATATGGCATTTCCAGCTTCACTGAGGTCTCTTTTTGAGTGAGGCCCTCTGCCTTGCAGTCGAGGATTGCTTGAATTCTGTCTGGTGGGATTGGCGGCTTACCTGATTTCGCTGCGATCAATGCTTTACCCGAGAATTGCGCAGGCAGGCTTTCCATCACACGCATCTCACCCAGCTTGCCCAGCTCCGCCCAGAGGTGGGTCATAAACTCTTCGAGTGATTCCTGGCGTTCGTAGGAGGCGGCAGCGGCGAGGAGTGCCACCGAATCGACGTCCAAGCGCTTACTGATGTCTTCGAGCATCTCGAGGCTGACATTGGATTTCGCGTGCTCGATCTTGTGCAAATGACTAGGCTCCACCGTGGAGGCGAGCTGTTCTTGGGATAGGCCACGAGCGGCACGCGTGGTGCGAAGGACTGCTGCCAGAGTGTATCGCGTTGGCATGGGAGAGCTTCCCGCAAAGGGAAGCATAAGGCCACACTGAAAACTCTACATCCACGTACTATAGGAAGTGAATGTGGAATGGTGGTATGGTGGTCTCACTAGCTCCCACAGATGACTTGCGTTCTGCATGGACATTTACTGCTGGGCGCAAAGTTGTCAATTTATATGAATCGTTTCTGGGCGAAGTGCTAGCTAGTTGCCCCGATTGATAGGTGGAGTGTGTTGTGCTGGTCACCCAAAGAACCAAACTCCGAGGGCAGTTTTTAGCTCTGGACAGCCTGAATCTGTTTTGGGATTCAGCAAGTCTCAATCCCGATTGCTATTACTTTGTCGTTGAAGGAAGTGGCTTCGTGAATGGATGCCTAGGCCCGTCTGTGCGTTTGGTGTCGAGCGTTGAGGTGGTTGACTCCCTGTGCAAAGGGGATGCGGTGGATTTCCTGAGTGTCAATCGAGTTCATTTGCTTGCTCCACCGGCGATGACCAATCAATCCGAGTTTTCGATGAAGCTGCTTTCCGAGATTCGGATCAAGGATGGTACCCAGCCGACCCCGGTTTACGAATTTGTCACGTCTGAAGGACACGTCTACTCGAGCGCGAGAGGTTGATTCATGGCGGTCACGTTGGATGAGGTTACAGAGTTTCTTTACGGCGGCGGCGAGGTTGTCCATGGTTGGGCTGACGATAGAGGAGAGCTGGTTCAAGCAGCAGAGCAGCGCTTTCCAGGAAAAGCGTTTTGCTTGGTGAAGCGTTGGATCATCGTTGAGATTCCCGCGAATGAGGTTGAGCCGTTGCCGGACGGGATCGCGCCGATGATTGTGCTCGCTCATGAGGTCATATACGACAGCCGTGGACGGTTCGTACCTGGTTGCTGGGTGAGATCTACGTACGCGATCTCGCATGAGCATCCTTGGATTTTTGAGACTCGCAACACCGTCTATCTGCTTATCGGCGACGGATACAAGAAGCAAGCCTCGCTCGAGATGGTTCTGTCATTTCGTCCGTGATGACCCAGTTCTTGAAGCCCGGGCGTCCGTCGGACGGGCCCGGGATTAGCGACCCAGCCCTTGTATCATGGAGCGAGGTATGAAGATTGCGGTTTACTCCGACCTACACAACGAGTTCTCCGAGTTCGTGCCACCTATGCTGGACGTCGAGCTGGTCGTGCTCGCGGGTGACATCTCTGTGCGCGGTCAAGGGGTCGAGTGGGCAAACGCGGCGTTCGACTGTCCAGTGATCTACGTCCCTGGGAATCACGAGTTCTACCGGGGGCACTTAGACCGAACGCTGACGAAGATGCAACAGGCGGCAGCTGGGCATGTTCATGTTCTGGATAACCATACACTGATCGTTGGTGATGTGAGATTTTTAGCGGCGACGGGGTGGACAGATTTTACGTCCACAGGGGATTACCGCGTAGCGATGTCGTTGTGCTGGGAGTGGATGAGCGACTTCACGCAGATCCGAATCGGCGAGGGCTTTAGGAAGCTTCGCCCTGTCGATCTCATCGCTCGCAACATTTGTGCGCGGGACTTTCTGGCTACGGAGTTGGCTAAGGACTTCGGTGGCAAGACGGTCGTCGTCACGCATCATTGCCCGATTGAAGCGGTCGCTGGTGATGCTCATGAGGGCCACCTCGGTGCTGCGTACTTCAACCAGTGGGGTGACCTAGTTTCGCAGGCTGATGCCTGGATCTTCGGCCATACCCATTACGCGGTCGACACGATCGTTTCGGGATGTCGGCTCATATCGAACCCCAGAGGGTATCCAGGTGAAAAGACCGGCTTTGTACCGGACTTCATCATTGAAATCTAAGCACCTCTAGGAGCGAAACCTCTCAGAGGGGTATTGAATTGGACGCAGGAGCGCATGAACACATGACAGATGAGATCGTCAGGTACCCAGGTGAAGAACCATCGATTTTTCAGCTCACGCGCATCATACAAGCGATGGGTCAGCAGTATTCTGTGCCGATCACTGCCTATCTGAGCGACGTCGAAATTTTGAACGATTGCGCAGTGGGGGTCGTGGTTGGTCAGATCGTTCCAGGGCTTATTGAGAAGCGCACAGGGGCATATTTGCTTACGACCACGCCGATCTTCTCGTTGAAAAGGGTAGGGCGCTTCTGGGTGGTTGATACAAAGGCAGGAAATTTTGTTCTGACTTCATTCAAGCGCGGAGCGGGCCGGAAGAGTCTTCGAGCATTCATTACAAGCGCAGACCAACCTGACGCTTCGCCAACGAGCGAGCCAGGCGCCTTTGCGGGCGCCTGAAAGGTCGATTATGCGGATCAGGTGAGCGTCGCGAGGAGTGTACGCAAAAAATCCTGACGGCGATGAATCGAGCTAAGAATCACGTAGTCGCGTTCGCCATCTGGTGGTAGATGACCACTTTCCATTAGGCCGATGATGTAACCCTCCGCCTTCCCTCGGGCCTCACGCAGGTCTTGCTCTGTCGTGGATTTGTGAATGTCATCCACCAGGCGTTTCCAACGCTCGGCTTGGCGTTTGCCGGCAGGGTCGCTGGAGAAAGTAGGAGCGTGAAGCAGTGAATCGTAGTAGCCGGTAGCAGGTTGCGTGCTCAAGCGGGAAGCTCCACAGATTAAATCTGGAGCGATTTTATCATGCGTACACTCAATCGCCTGTTACTGCTCCGCCAGGGCCTGGCGACCCGTGCCTGGCTTAAAGCTGTGGAGCATTAGGTTGGGGAGTCTGGATGGGTTGAGATCGGGAAGGTGCGACTCATGATGGCAGATGGTGACGGAGGCTCAGAATGAAGGTCACACAAGCAGGTGAGTCCGATGTAGTTGTCGACGTGGTATGCGATGTCTGCGGTATGTCTACGCGAGATGGCGAAGGTGAGCCCCAGTACGGAACGATGCATGCGGCATGGGGCAAAGGCTCAGCGCATTGCGGCCAAGAGTACGAGCTTCACCTCTGCGAAGGCTGCTTTTTCTCTCAAATAGCTGAGATGAAGAGGGCGCGGTGGCTCGCTGTGATGTTTGATCAGGAAGGCGACGCGATTTTAGGTGATGACACCTACGGTCGGATCAGAACACCTATCTCAGATGGTGGTTGCGAAGATACATGACCGTTTGCTCGATCTCGTTTTAGGGCAAATTATGGAATACCAATAATTATTGCCCTAGAATAATTTTCCGTAATTCTGAACCCGTTGTCATGCTTGCGCTCCGCCTTTTGGCTCCACACGGCTGCGTACTGCACTGCTCCAGCAGTGGTTTTACGGAAAATGCGCGGTGAGCCTCACATCTCAAGGGGATGCGGAGCTCCTCTAAAAATGCAGTCAATGGAGTCTTAGCTTGAGCACTCTGCGCACTCTGCTTGCTAAGCCGCTTCGCGAAAATGCGACCCTCATACCTAGCGCGGTTTATCGTTGGGGATGACTGGCGTGGCCAGACCCTCTATTCGCGTTTGACTTCGGAGCACCATGCAGCGTCAGGGGGATTGGGCCTTGGCCTGTTCATCGTCGGTGAAATTGTTGCCCGACATGGTGGTGCCATCGATGTCGAATCCAGTGTGCAGTATGGCAGTGTGTTCCGATTCTCGCTTCCAACCTCATAGTCCACGCGATCCCTGCTCCGGTGGGAGCGACAGCATTTAGCGCCACCGGTCTGCCTCTACCATCAACATGCTGAACGTACTGACGCTGCATTCACCTGAACAGAGTAGGGCGCATTTCTGTAGCCCCTGACGATCGGGAGTTCAGCATGAAAGCAATCGTGTACAACGGCCCACGTGACGTCTCGGTCAAGGATGTACCGGACGCGAAAATCGAAAAGCCTATGGACGTGCTGGTACGCATTACCACGACCAACATCTGCGGTTCTGATTTGCACATGTACGAGGGCCGAACCTCGTTCGAAGCCGGGAGAGTTTTTGGTCACGAAAATCTCGGTGAGGTAATCGAGGTAGGGGCAGGGGTCGACCGGGTCAAAGTCGGTGACCGAGTCTGTCTACCTTTCAATATCGGCTGCGGGTTCTGTGAGAACTGTGAGAAAGGCCTCACTGGATTCTGCCTTACAGCGAATCCTGGTGCTGCGGGCGCGGCTTACGGTTTTGCCGAGATGGGCCCGTATCAGGGCGGGCAGGCCGAGCTGCTGCGTGTGCCCTATGCGGATTTCAACTGCCTGGTGCTGCCGGAAGATGCCCAGGAGCGTGAGGATGACTATGTCATGCTCTCGGATATCTTCCCTACAGGCTGGCATGCAACAGAGCTTGCCGGTTTGCTGCCGGGTGAAAGCATTGCGATTTACGGCGCAGGGCCTGTCGGCCTGATGGCGGCCCATTCGGCAATCATCAAAGGCGCGTCCCAGGTGTTTGTCATCGACAACCAACCGGATCGCCTGCAACTCGCCGCGCAGCTTGGCGCAACCCCTATCAATGCAGTCGAGCAGAAGGCCGTGGAAGAGATTATGAACCTTACTCACGGCAAAGGCACCGACAGAGGCTGTGAGTGCGTCGGTTACCAGTGCTGCGACAAGCATGGCCATGAAGCGAACTACCTCACCATGAACAACTTGGTCGCTTCAACCAAGGCCACTGGTGGCATAGGCGTGGTTGGAGTGTTCGTGCCAGAGGATCCTGGAGCGAAAAACGAACTGGCGAAGCAGGGCAAGATGGCCTTCGACTTCGGTGCGTTCTGGTTCAAGGGCCAACAGATCCGGACAGGCCAGGCGAATGTGAAGGCCTATAATCGCCGCCTGGCAGAGCTCATCCATCATGGGCGCGCCAAGCCCTCGCAGATCATTTCCCATCGTTTGAAACTGGCCGAAGGCCCAGATGCCTACAAGCACTTTGATGCGCGGGATGATGGCTGGACGAAAGTGGTGCTCAAGCCTGCGGCCTGATCTGCTCTCACTGCTTCCAGGGACGGAAGCGTGGTGAGGAGTGCAACCTGTATATTTTAGAAGCAACCTTTACCGGCTTGTCAGTGCGTTATCACCCGGCAATTTCCAGTTGCGTGTTCTTGCGCCACCCTCGCAGATTCATGGCGCAGAGACAGAACTGCAGGATGATCAGAGCCCAGGCATGTGCTTGCCAGCCCCACACAGCCCACAGCACGTTGCTTGCGATGAAGCAGCAAAATCCTATC
>Ga0099823_1003301_pt1 | contig 15191 bp, 10 predicted proteins | sample CowpearedBW_FD_76831 | JGI IMG/M metagenome (GOLD analysis project Ga0099823, IMG submission 76831) | Root nodule microbial communities of legume samples collected from California, USA - Cow pea red BW | ecosystem: Host-associated > Plants > Roots > Nodule | place: USA: California | collected...
ATATATATATAAATGTGAATATTTTAAATATAATTATATATTAGTGTATAAATTTTTGCCTCTAAATATTTATAAGTATACTGTAATAAATAAATAAATAGAATTTTTTTTTATCGTCACATTACCCATTTGACGATAAGGAAAATGTTGATTAGTAAATTTTAATATTTTGTATGAAAACAAATACACAACTTCTCACTTATTTCTTATTTGTTTATTATGCCCCACATATTTTCCTATCAGGTTTGGCCTATTTTTTTTTAAGGCAGCCACCTTGGGCAATTAATAAGGGTTGATTTGTGTAACTTTAATCAAATTTAGGGTATATTAAAAGTATATCGATTTGGATGATAAATAAAAGATTGATTAGTAAATTATTAAATCTGGTACGAAGAGTAGTGTGCAACTTCCCACCTATTTCTTATTTGTTTCACTTATTTTCCTATGTGGTTTGACCTATTTTTTTCTTCAAGCCAGAGCCACCTAGAACAATCAATAAGGGTTGGTTTTTCAAGCTATCATAATATTTTGGGTATATAAGAAGTATATCCATTTGGATGATAAGAAAAAGGTTGATTAGTAAATTTTAATATTTTGTATGAAAATTAATATGCAGTTTTCCACTTATTTCTTATTTGTTTATTATGTCCCACTTATTTTCCTATCTGGTTTGGCCTAATTTGTTCTTCAAGGCAGCGACGTAGTGCATTTAATAAGGGTTGATTTTTGTAACTGATGATCAATTTTAGGGTATATAAGAAGTATATCGATTTAGATGATATATAAAAGATTGATTAGTAAATTTTAATATTTTTATGAAAAGTTATACGCAGCTTCCCACTCTAATTTCTTATTTTTTTATTATGCCCCACTTATTTGCGTATCTGGTTTGACTTATTTTTTTCTTCAAGGCAGTCACCTAGTGCAATTAATAAGGGTTGATTTTTGTAACTTATAATCAAATTTAGGTGATATAAGAAGTATATCAATTAGGATGGTAAAAAACAGATTGATTAGTAAATTTTAAAATTTGGTACGAACAGTAAATCGAAACTTCCCACTTATTTTTCTATGTGGTTTGGCCTATTTTTTTCTTCAAGCCATCCACCTAGAGCAATCAATAAGGGTTGATTTTTTTAAGCTATCATAATATTTTGGGTATATAAGAAGTATACCCATTTGGATGTTAAGAAAAAGATTGATTAGTAAATTTTAATATTTTGTATGAAAAGTAATTCGCAGCTTCCCACTTATTTCTTATTTGTTTATTATGCCCCACTTATTTGCCTATCTGGTTTGGCCTATTCTTCTCTTCAAGCCAGCCACCTAGAGCAATCAAGAAGGTTTGATTTTTTTAACCTATCACAATATTTTGGGTATATAAGAAGTATATCCTTTTGGATGATAAGAAAAAGGTTGATTAGAAAATTTTAATATTTTGTATGAAAAGTAATACGCACCTTCCCACTTATTTCTCTTATTTGTTTATTATGCCCCACTTATTTACCTATTTGGTTTGGCCTAGGTTTTCCTTCAAGGCAGCCACCTAGTGCAATTAATAAGGGTTGATTTTTCTAACTTATAATCAAATTTAGAGTATATTAGAAGTATATCGATTTGGATGACAAATAAAAAAATGATTAGTAAATTTAAAAATTTGGTACCAAGAGTAATACGCATCTTCCCACCTATTTCTTATTTGTTTCACTTATTTTCCTATGTGGTTTGACCTATTTTTTTCTTCAACCCAGCCACCTTCAGAAATAATTAAGGGTTGCTTTTTTTAAGCTATAATAATATTTTGGGGTATATATGAAGTATACCCATTTGGATGATATGAAAAAGATTGATTAGTAAATTTTAATATTTTGTATGAAAAGTAATACACAACTTTCCACTTATTTCTTATGTGTTTATTATGCCCCACTTATTTGCCTATGTGATTTTGCCTATTTTTTTTTTCAAGCCAGCCGCCTAGAGCAATCAATAAGTGTTGATTTTTTAAACATATCTTATTGTTTTGGGTATATAAGAAGTATACCCTTTTGCATGATAAGAAAAGGTTTGATTAGTAAATTTTAATATTTTGTTTGGAAAGTAATACGCAGCTTCCCACTTATTTCTTATTTGTTTATTATGCCCCACTTATTTGCCTATCTGGTTTGGCGTATTTTTTTCTTCAAGCCAGCCACCTAGAGCAATCAAGGGTTGATTTTTTTATGCTATCATAATATTTTGGGCTATATAAGAAGTATACCCATTTGGATGATAAGAAAAAGAATTGATTAGAAAATTTTAATATTTTGTACAAAAAGTAATACACAGTTTTCCACTTATTTCTTATTTGTTTATTATACCCCACTAATTTACCTATCTGGTTTGGCCTAGGTTTTCCTTCAAGGCAGCCACCTAGTGTAATTAATAAGGGTTGATTTTTGGAATTTATAATCAAATTTAAGGTATATTAGAAGTATATCGATTTGGATGATAAATAAAAGATTGATTAGTAAATTTTAAAATTTGGTACGAAGAGTAATATGCAGCTTCCCAACTATTTCTTATTTGTTTCACTTATTTTCTATGCGGTTTGACCTATTTTTTTCGTCAAGCCAGCCACCTAGAGCAATCAATAAGGGTTGATTTTTTTTAAGCTATCATAATATTTCTGGGTATATAAGAAGTATACCTATTTGGATGATAAGAAAAATATTTGATTAGTAAATTTTAATATTTTGTACAAAAAGTAATACGCAGCTTCCCACTTATTTCTTATTTTTTTATTTTGCCCTACTTATTTGCCTATCTGGTTTGGCCTATTTTTTTCTTCAAGGCAACCCTGGCTTGGTATTCTCCGGACACTTATCTCGTGATAAGTCGAGAATCAGTTTTTGCCACGAGTTTAGGAGCCCCGAGTTCTTTAGCTAGGAGCATCCCTGCGATGAGAGCTTCATACTCGGTCTGATTGTTACTGGTCCGAAATGCGAATCTCAATCCTGTTCTATCATGCCACCCTTAGGGTCTTCCAAGATTACACCAGCTCCACTACCCTTTGTACTGGATGCGCCGTCAAGTGAGAGGGTCCAAGTGCCTTTGTGTTCTGGACGATTTGCCATGTCAGCAGGCGGTGTTAGCTCGGCTACAAAGTCAGCAAGTATTTGTGCTTTGATAGGACCCCTGGGCTCGTAGCTGATGTTGTATTGTGAGAGTTCGATCGCCCACTTGACTAGGCATCCGGATATATATGGTTTTTGTAGGATTTGCTTTTAAGGTTCGTTTGTCATAATTATGATGGGATGTGCCTGAAAATAATGGCGTAGTCTTCGTGAAGTGAAGACGATTGACAACGCAGCTTTCTCGATTCCCTGGTACCGTGTCTCGGCCCCTCTTAGCGTTTTGCTGATGAAGTACACTGGCCTCTGCTCGCCTTCCTGTTGTTGTACTAGCACTATACTGACTGCGAGGTCGGTCACAATAAAGTACAATATTAAGGGTTCCCCCAGTACCGGTCGGCGCAGGACTGGCGGGGATGCCAGGTATACCTTTAGCTGCTGAAAGGCTTCTTCGCATTCATCGTTCCACTGAAAACCCGCATTTTTGCATAGACAACAAAAATAGGGATGACCTCGGTCTCCTCCCCGGGGTAAGAACCGTGAGAGGGTGGCTATGCGTCTTGTGAGTCCTTGGACTTCCTTGATGTTACTGGGACTTCTCATATATATAATGGCTGCACATTTATCCGGATTTTCCTCGATTCCTCTTTCGGTTAGTAAAAAATCAAGGAATTTACCTGCTTTTACCCCAAATACGCATTTATCTGAATTGAGCTTGAGACCATATTTGTTGATGGTGGTGAAAAGTTCAGACAGATCAGAATGGTGATCGGAGGATTGAGTAGATGTAACGACCATGTCGTCCACATATACCTGAACATTCCTGCCAATGAGCAGGTGTAATATCCTATCCATGAGCCTTTGATAAGTTATGCCAGCGTTCTTTAACCCAAAAGGCATTACCTTATAACAGTAGTTGGCGGCCTCTCCCATGAAAGCCGTTTTGTCCTCATCCCCGGGATGCATAGCTATCTGGTTGTAACCGAAATACGCGTCCAGGAAGCTGAGCATACCTCTACCCGAGGCATAGTCCACCAGCGTGTCGATGCTGGGCAAAGGATACGAGTCTTTGGGACACGCATCGTTGAGGTCCGTAAAGTCTACACACATACGCCATTTACCATTGGCTTTCTTCACCATGACGACATTGGCCAACCACTCGGGATACTGGATTTCTCGAATGTGACCTATCGATAAGAGTTTCTTGGTTTCTACTCGGACGACCTCAAGCTTTTTTCTCCTACGTTGCAATTTGGGTTTTGCGGAGGGATTCACGTTCAGCTTATGGCTTATGAAATTTGGATCGATGCCGACCATGTCACTGGGTCGCCAAGTGAACGAGGTTAGGTTAGCTCGGATGATATCGACTAGACCTTGTTCGGTGTGATGGTCCAGGTCGTCTCCAATTTTCACTGTACATCCTTTACTTACTTCAACTTGCTTAGTTCCTCCCCCCGGTTGAGGTCTGAATTCCTTCTAGGATCCCTAAGGTTCGGGTTCAGGAGGACTTTCTTCGGGTGAAACGGCGATGGTGTAAGCTGTCCTTCTAATCTTCAAACTATTCTCATAGCACTTCCTGGCGGTGGCTTGGTCGACCTTCAATGTGGCGACCTTTCCATCTTTAGTGGGGAATTTTACTTTTAAATAGACGGTAGAGACAATCGCCTCAAGCTGATTAAGTGATGGGCGTCCTACCAAAACGTTGTATGATGATGGTGCTTGGACGACTACATAACAAATCGTTATGGTTTTTGACGCGTCTCCATCAGTAAACGTAGTGCGAAGGTCAACATATCCCTTAACTTCTACGGGATCACTGGAGAATCCGACTAAGACTCCATCAAAAGGTCGTAGTTGATCAAAAGGTATGCCTAATCCTGTGAAAGTTGACCAGAACATGACGTCAGTTGAGCTTCCTTGGTCAACTAGGACGCGATGTACCCTTCTCCCCATTGCGATCATGGATATTAAAACTGGGTCATCTTCATGGGGGAAGACATCCAATCGATCATCGTCGGAGAACATTATCTCTGGAGTGGAGGGCCAGGATAAGACCAAACCCGCTATCATTACGCTTCTGCAGTATCGCTTTTGGCTGGATGATGTTGTCCCCCCTCCGGAAAAACCTCCTGCAATTGTTAACAGGTCACCCAGAACTGGGATCTTTTGTGGTTTTTGGGTTTCCAAAGTCACTCTGCCTTTTTATGTATCTCGAGTGTGTTTGGAGAGGTATCCCTTATCTTTCAATCGAAGCAATTGTTCCGTGAGTGTGAAACATCATTTTGTGTCATGGGGCCATGCTAAGTGGAATTCACACCATGCCTTTTGATCACGACCCAGCAATCTTGAGGTCGGCTAGGGGAAATGGAGGTGAGGATGAATGTCATCATCTTTCAAGATTTCCAATTTGGAAGATTTAAGCTGTAAAGGAGTAGGACGAGCTTTACCAACTCGTCCAATACGATCGACGATGGAGGTTTGAGCCACATAAGGCGTGTATCTTCTGTCAGATTGTCTGGTTACTCCGGTCTCATCATACCTTTGTCTAGGATTTCTCGCCTTCGTGTCTGGCTCCGATTTGCGCTCGATATGTTTCTCATTATGTCATCGACCTCGACATGAATGGAGGCCCTAGCTCTAATCTCGGCCAAGGAAACAGCGGGATTCCTAACTAGTGAATCATTGAAGGAGTTGGCGCGTAGCCCCTTGAGGAAGGCATCCACCAGGATCTCCTCATCCGGGTTTGAAATGTTGGTGCTTGCATCACAAAAGCGGTTGATGTATTCCCGGAGTGACTCGTTTGGTCCTTGTTTGACGTCAAAAAGGTCGGCGATTCGTGGAGGTTTCGCTCTATTGACTATGAATCGTTCCAGGAATAATCAGGCGAACACCGGGAAAGACGTGATGGTGGCTTTAGGGATCCCACCAAACCACTTGAAGGCTCTGCTGGCCAGTGTGCCCACAAAAACCTTGCATCTTATCGCATCGCTTCCACCAGAAATTAACATTTGAGCATTGAAGGCCTTCACGTGGGCCTCTGGGTCCGAGTTACCCGTGTAAGGAGGCAACTTGGGTATGATGAATTGATGTGGAACTTGTTCGGCCATGATGGTAGAGGAAAAAGGATGACTCTCATCATCAGTTAATTCTGCTAGATGGCGACCTCTTATCCTATCTTCTCGGACTTGAAGACGATGTAGGAGATCTCCATTGGATCGTTGCATAGTGTCCTGCTCTCGAAGAGTATCTTCTATTTGTCGTCTAACGTCCTTCGCGGCCTGGCAGGATGTGGCGTGCTCTTCTCGAACATCGCCAGCGCGATTATGGGCTTCCTTGGCTCATAAACGGATTCTCTCGTTCTCGCGTCTAAGTTCGTTTATATGTTGCAAAAGCTCCGCGATGGTTGGGGTTGGTGTGTCATTAGATGGACAACGATTTGAAAGATCAGTCTCGTTGGCATTTGAACTTCTATCCATGACTAAGATGGGAAAGATAAGGCCTGAGAGTTAGTTTTACCAGGGCCCCACGGTGGGCGCCAAACTGTTCTCGATCAAAGATGATGACCTCCCTCAGTGCCGAAAAGCTTAGTTATCTTATCTTCTCCCGAGAACAAATCCCTTTTTCCTTTCCCCCCTCTTTCCTTTTATTCCCCATTCCTCCAGTTGAGGTGCGGGTTTCAAGGGGGTGGTACTCTGATGTGTCGACCAATCCGGGATAACAACGACCTCTTTGCCAAAATATCTAGGCCTCAGTCACTTACTCGTCTCCATAACCGACTATGATGGGCCTACGATCAAATGGTCTATTATTCTAAACTAAGATCGGTGACAAGGGTCGGGCATAACCCGAATCCGCCAGGGGTACAATATATATATAATTTTTTTTCTGACCTCAACTCTTTAATCAAGGCCAAGAAAAAAAATCTTTTTCTTTCTTCGCTTAATCAGAAAACATGAGAAAGTGAAGTGTTTCTCATCACCCAGAAAAAAGAGATCCCCTCTCCATGTATATATAGCACAGTCTACGTGATTCTGGTTTTTCCAGATTTCAAGTAACTGCCCCTATTCTTTTGCACCCCATCCTCCTTATATCTCAGAGTATATCTAAGAGCCTCTCCTTTGACCTGTCCTTCCTTGGGCTTTATTCGATTTTGACTCCTTGATGGGCCGCCTCTCGCTATGGGCCGCATCCTAATGTATTTGAACTTCATTAACGCTAGTTACCAATTCTGATCTAGTGGAGTTATCCAAGGTCGATCCACAAATATTAGGTCGGATTCCAACCTCTATCGCTGGACGGTACACAACCCTCCAACCCTTTGTTATGCTAGCACAACTAAGGGTTGTCACCTCTGACTTACAAACTCAGCTATGTTGTCATGCCTTTTGCTTTTTTGATACATGTCACGTGTCTGTTGGATGATTTGACACACCTAACAACATTTATTAGGTCGCGCCTAACCCCTCTACGCGTCATCCATCAAGTATCTAAACTTTGATCATCAACGACTGTTATTTGAAATCTGGGTAAGCGTTCCTCTTCCTCTTGGAAGATACCAGGCTGGTTTATCAAAAAACTCCTCATTTTCTTACAAGAACATTGCGCTACTATTGGCTTGCTCTTTTCTCGCATTGCTTCGACTTCTCATTTTCTCCTCGATCATGAGTCTGTTGTGGTCCATTTTCCTTCGTTCTTTCGTTCTTTTACTTGTGCCTTTGCTCTTGTCTTTGTTTATCTTGCCCTTGATGCTTTTTTTCATTATACAACTTTATTTGCTTCCTCCCGTTTGTATCATGTTTCACTTGACTGCTGGTTTCTGGCATTGATTCACTTGTGGGTGTGGGGGTTTTTGAAGACCTTTTGAATGTGACGCAAGTTTGGTTATGATATTGCTTGATTGATTTCTCATTGAGGATTTTGGCAGAAATGTTTGAATAAGGTTTTAACGTTCTTTGGAGAATCAAAGAGTTTTATTGAGTGATTCTTGACCTTGTTTTCCTTGGATTGGATGTGAATGTGGTTTTGTGAACTAGTGTTTTTCAAAAGTTGAAGTGTTTCTTCCTTGGGTTTCCTTTTTCTTATTTCTGATGTACTAACATTCCTTTCCTGCGTTGAGTGCTAGAACTTCTTGGCTAGTAAACTGACTAGGAATCTGCTATTTTCTGATCTCTTCCTCTTTACTGACTGACCAGTCCGATTGAGATGACCTCTTACGACCCTTAGTATCCTTGGGCTCCCTTAAACCTGAAAAGGGAGACCACCAGTTTGTGTACCGAGAAAAGAATAAAAGTTTTTAGGGGTAGGCAAGCCTGGTGTAAAAATGATGAAAAGAATGTGGAAGTCGGGACGTGTGAGCTGGATGAGCTTGTGTGTAAGGATGATACTCTCTCTCCTTTGCAAACGTTCACCTTTATATATGCCACTTTATTGGAGCAACTTGGTTTTCGACTTCCGTTTAATGCGTTCGAGAAAGGATTACTGATTTTGTTAAACGGTCCCGACCTAACTTCACCCTAATAGTTTGACCTTTATTCGTGCCTTTCATATTTTGTGTTGTGGTCTGGGAATCTAACCTACTCGTGCTATGTTTCTCTATTTTTTTGAACTAAAAAGTAGCTTGTCTCGGCAACTTTGGGACTCCTTGAGTGGTGTTAGTGGTCGGGGTTTCTTTACCTTGTTCCAATCCTCTTAGAAAGGCTTAAAGGTGCTTTTGTGAAAATCCTAGCACTCGCCCATAATCCAACTTTGCTAGAGGGTTTTCCCTTGTATTGGACGAGACACACAACCCGCAGAGTGCTCGACTAATAGAAGATTTAAATATTCTCGAGCAGAAAAGCTATCATGTTCTGGAAGATTTAGAGGCCATTTTCGACATCCATAAGATCTTAGAGCTCGAGTATTGGGAAGTAGACTTAAAGTTGTTCATTGGTATACACATAACTAACCTTACTTGTTTTTTACATACTAATTTTATATGATGCATTGATCATTTAATTTCCTGATGGCAGAGAGTCAGATGGCCCTATCCTAGAAGGAGTTGCTTCGTGGGATCAAGCAATAGGGCGTGAAGGTCAGGATGAGTTCTCGAACTCGTAGCTCGTCCTCGAAGATGATCTTAGAGAGTGTCATGAGACCACACAAAGCGATCCGAAGTTGAAAAAGTGGAAAGTGGGACACAAAGGAGGTCATCAGGTTGCCTTAGAAGCCTCATATTCTAACGACCAACCTCCTTCTACTGAAGTCATTAGGGTGGAAGATTCTGCTACTTTGTAAAGGAGTTTTTGGGATGAGGGATTTGCATATCTGGTGCACGGGCGAGCTAACAATTACTCGGTTGCGGATGATCAGGCTCTTTCGAATCGTAGCCTGGTTTCAGTGCATGAAGGGCTTATGCGTTGTTTGCACCACGTAGAGGGCTCATCGCTTTTCCTTGTTAGTCGTTTAGAGTCGTTAGAGGAAAAAGAGTTAAAAGCCATGAGAGAATTAGAAAAGGCTAACAAAGAAATTACTCAGCTCTGATCCCAATTGACTGATTTTGCTAAGGCACAACAAGCTTTAAAAGACAAGGAGATAGAATTAATAGCTCTTAAAGTCAAAGTGGAGGAAATAGCCCCTAAGGTTCAAACTTACGAGGTCCAGGTGAGCGATCTGTCAACCCGATGTCACGCCTTGGAGGGCGAGAAGGAGGAGCTAACAGACCATGGGCTAGCCTTGACCCACTCTTCATAAAGCACCTTTTAGGGGGCCAAAAAAAAGCCCCAGCCCCCAAAGCCCCCTCTCTAGTGGGTTAGGGATAGGGCTAAGGTGGGTTAGCCCCCTAGATAATACTACATTAAGCCAGAGTCAAAGATCAAGTCGAGCGACCCGGACGGGCCCGACGACCCGGACAAGCCCGACAGGCCCGACGACCCGGACGGGCACAACGAATCAAACGGGCTCGACGACCCGGACGGGCCCGATGACCCGAACGAGTGTGACAACCTGAACGGGCCCAAAGGCTAGGATGAGCACGACGGGCCCGACAATCCCAACGACCGCGACGGGCTCGACGACCTGGACGGGTCCGATAACCAAGTCGTGCTCGATGATAAGGATGGGCCCGTCGACCAGAGCGTCCTTGACGACACGGATGGGTCTGATGAAACGCACTGGCTCGACGACCCGCATGGGCCTGAAGACACTAACGAGCCCGAAGACCTAGACGTGCACGACTACCCAGACTAACCCAACGACCCAGATGGGCCCGAAGACAAGGACAAACCTGACGACCTGGACGGGCCCGACGACCCGAATGGGCCCACAAAACAGACAAGCCCGACAACATGGACGGGCAAGACGACCGAGATGGACCCAACGACTAGGACGGGCTCGATGACCTGGATGGACCCGACTGTGTTGTAGGGCCCGTCCGGCTCGCCGAGCCCGTCCGAGTGGTCAAGACCGTCACAATCGTCAGGCACTTCCGGGTTGTCAAGCGTCTTCAAGTCGTTGGGCCTGTCCGGGTCATCGGCCCTGTCTGGGTTGTCAAGCCTGTCAGGGTAGTCGGGCCCGTCCGGGTCGTCGGGCCCGTTCGGGTTGTCAGGCCCGTTCGAGTCGTCAGGCCCGTCTGGGTCGTTGGGCTTGTCTGGATCATCGGGTTCGTCCGGGTCTTCGGCCGTTTGTGTCGTAGCGACAGTCCGGTTCATCGAGCCCGTTCGGGTCTTTGGGCCTGTCCAAGTTGTCGAGTTAGTTAGGGTCGTCGGGCCCGTCCGAGTTATAAAGCCCGTCCGAGTCTTTGGGCCTGTCCAAGATATCAAGCCCGTCCGGGTCGTCGGGCCTGCCCAGGTCGTCGAGCCCGTCTGAGTCGTTGGGCATGTCCATGTCGTCGGGTCGTCCGTGTTGTCGAGCTCATTTGGGTCGTCGTGCCCGTTTGAGCCGTCGAGGTTGTCAGGTAGGTCCGGGTCGTTCATCCTATTCAAGTTGTCGTGCTTGTCCAGTTCGTTAGGTCTGTCCCACAGATAGTAATATATTTTAAAAAATAATATATTTTTCATTGAAAGATGAAAGCCCATGGGTTGGCCCTGGCCCACAAGTCTTTTGTAGGGTTTTTGGCCCTGTGGGCTTCTTTGATTGGGGCTTTTTTTCAATGTGGGCTTTTTTGGCCCTAGCCACATGGGTCAGGGCCTAGCCCTGTGGGCTGGGCTAAATTGACACCTCTAATGATATTTAATAGTATCTTAAATATGAAAAATAGAAAATATGTCATTATATATGTGGATGTAAAGGTGTCAATTTGGCCCCTAGCCCATAGGCCAACCTTGGTCCACTCTTCATTAAGCCTCCTTTTAGGGGGTCCACAAATGAAGGGGCCAAACAAAGCCCTAGGCCCTAAAGCTCCCTCTCCAGTGGGTTAGGGCTAGGGCTAAGGTGAGTTAGACCCCCATAAAATTACTACCTTAAGCCAAAGTCAAAGATCAAGTTGAACGACCCGAAAGGACTTGAAGACCCAGACAGGCTCGATGAGCAAGACGGGCTAGATAACTTGGATAGGTTCGAAGCACTAGACGGTTTGGATGACACAAATAGGCCCGAAAACCTGCACGACGACCCATATAAGTTAAACTACACGGACGGGTCTAACAATCGACCGGCCTGACAGGCCCAAAGCCCCCGACAGGCCCAAAGCCCCCGACAGGCACGACAATGAAGACGAACCTGAAGACTCGGACATGCCCGATGGGACTAACGACACGGACCTCCAATACTATCCAAGGATCCAGAGGGGCCAAACCACTTGAACGGACCCGACGACCCGAACAATCTTGACGATCAGAACGAGCCCGACAACAAGAACTAGTTCGCAGTCGTTGGGCCCGTCCAAGTCATCAAGCTCGTTAGGATCGTTTGGCATGTTGGGCCCATCCAGGTCATCGGGTCTGTCCGGATCGTCGTGCCCGTTCGGATTGTCGGGACCGTTTGGGTCGTCAGGTCTGTCAAGTCGTGGGGTCCGACTTGGTCGTTGGGACTGTTCGAGTCGTCGGGATCGTCTGGCTCGTAAGACCTGTTCGGGTCGTCGGGCCTGTCTCTATCGTCAGGATCGTCCGAGTCATCAATCCTGTCCGGGTCGCCAAAATCGTCTGGGTCATCTGGGTCATCGGAATTGTTTGGGTCGTGAAGAACGTTTAGGTCGTCAGGCTCTTCTGAATCGTCGGGCCCATCTTGGTCGTCAAGCTCGTCCTGATCGTTGGGCCTGTCCTGGTTGTTGGGCTTGTCTTGGTCGTTGTGCCCGTTCGGATTATCGAGCCCGTCTGAGTTGTCTGGCTAGTCTGGGTTGTTAGGTCGTTCGGTTCGTCAAGCCCGTTTGGGTTGTCGTGCTCGTCTAGGACATCGGGCCCGCCCGACCCTTTCAGGTTGTTGGATTCGCTCGACCAATTCGGGTCATCGGGCATGTCTAGGTCATCAGAAAGTTTAATAATTTATTTTAAAAAATGATATATTTTTCAGTTTTAAGAAGAAAGCCCATGGGCTGGCCCTGACCCATAGGACTTTGTGACATTTTTTGTCTTGTTGGCTTCTTTGATGCGGCCTTTTTTTAAATGGGCACTTTTTTGGTCCTAGCCCACATGGGTCAAGGCCAACCTTTGTGGACTTGGCCAAATTAACACCTCCATGTGGATGACATGTTATGCAATGAGATAGTTTCTAGAATTAATAATCTAACTATCAAACATAAGTTGGTTATATGTGGAGCCAATGTGAATTTGGAAGATAGAATCATAAGGAAGGGTAATAGTATTACTATCCAAAAGCATTCTTGAGAAACTTCTTAGGATGTTTAAAAATTATAAACGAGTGAATATCCCTTATACTAATTCTGAATTAAAGAAAAATAGAGGAGAATTATTTTTCTCAAACTTATCTTAATATTCTAATTAGGAATATTGAGACTTATGAGATGCTTAAGAAATTCAATGGAATATGCCATTGAGTGTAGTGGATTTCCCACTATACTAGAAGTGTAAAATGATGCTAAAATCCATTAGTGGTAATAAATTCACACTTAGGGGTAGTGTGATTTCATGTAGATCTGTCAGGCAAACAATTATTGTTAGATCAACAATGAAATATAAGTATGTTGTTCTTGAAATGGCTGATAGTAAAGTTGAGTAGTTGACGAACTCCTTAGCTAACATTCCACTAGGAATGAAAAGACATTGTGATTGTCAATCCGTAATAACTATAGCTAAAGAGTGGAACACTTTCCATTGATTGGATGAAGTTAGAATGAAATTTTGCAAATCCTCTGACAAAACCCTAGGAAGAAATATGATTATAGAAAAATCGAGGGGAGAGAGACTTAAGCCACTTGAAACAAACAAGTGATGGTAACCCAACTTTGTGATTGGAGATCCCATGAATAAGGTTCATATGGGTAAGAACAAGTCACTTGTTAGTTCTGATAACACTAAATTGATATTAATCAATTATATTCATTCATATGATGTGTGTGAAAGTGCTAGAGACTGCATTATTGAGAGGTTAAAGTTTGTAAATTAAAATTCTACGCGGTGTAAGAATTTTAGTTCAAACAAAGCTTTTAATGATTTTTATATCCCTTACGGGTGGTGTATGATTTGCAGCATACACTTGATGAAATCACCTATATGAGTGTCAAGTGGAGCCACTTGTATGAGATTTTGGCATGATCTCTAGAACACTCATGAATATCGGGCACACGCATGGCTTATTAAGCGCAACATAACAATAACAACAAGGATTGTGGGGTGGGGATGTTTTGTGATTGATAAATCGCTAACACACATCAAGTGTTTTTGGTTCATATAGCTTGCTATACCAACTACATTATGTAAGTTTCTTAATCTAAGATTGGTTTATATAGCTTGCTATACCAGCTTTGATGCATTACATCTTATACGAGACCCATGATTTTCCTTTTCTTCTATTTCTCATATTTTGCAATATGTGGGGAATTGTTGTAAAATTGGTGGTTTAATATATTGCAAAATATATGACCATTGCATTGCTCATTACTTTTCTGTTTTTGACCATTATTGGTGCAACTGTTTTGATTTGGTATTTATATCAACATCAATATTTTTTACCTTTGTTGTCTTCTCAACCCTTCTCTCCACCTATAAATAAGTCTTTTATGCTTCTTCCTAAGACACACCTTCAGACTTTTATTTCTTCTCCTCTCTTCTTTCCTTCTCTCTTTTATTATTTTATGTTCTCTTCATTTGAGATCCTGGGGTTTATAGAGTTTATCTTGCTAGATCCTGAGATCTTCCAAAAATTTGAGATGTTCCTATTGTACCATGGAGGATTTGCACATATACAACAGATAAATCCTTAAGGATAGTGATTTTAAACGCCTCAGGAAACCCTTCTAATTTATGTTTCATGCTGATTATCCAACAGATAAGTCAAAATTGAGTTCCTTCATTAAAGAACCGAGCCAGGCTGCTTGACATGCAACTTTAGAGGTTCCTACATATTCTGCTTCACATGATGAAAACGCTAAAACTGGTTTTTTTGTTGAGCTCCACGAGATTGGTGCTCTTTCATAGAAAAATATGTACCCTGTAGTGTTTTTTTTGTCATCTTTGTCACCATACCAATCTGAATCAGAGTATCCAGTCATTCCAACCACATCTCTAGATTTTCTCATGGGAAACAAAGTACCAAACATTGTTGTGCTTTGTAGGTACCTTAATATCCTTTTTGCAACACTCATGTGAGATTGTCTTTTGCGTAAATTTGCTAATGAGACTAACACCAAAATTCAAGTTTGGTTTTGTGCTACATGAGTATCTCAAGCTTCCCACAATCTTACGATAGAGGGTAGGATCAACAGGCTCTTCATTTGTCTTTTTCAGCAATCTCAAACCCACTTTAACTGGTGTGGCAACATTATTGTTGTGATGCATTTCAAATCGGGACAATAGATCGTGTGCATATTTTGTTTGATGCATTATGGTGCCATGTTCTGTACGAGTGAATTCAATGCCTAAGAAGTAATTGAGTTCTTCAAGATCACTCATTTCAAACTCACTTAACATTTGATATTTGAATTGAGTTATC
>Ga0099823_1003303_pt1 | contig 15188 bp, 5 predicted proteins | sample CowpearedBW_FD_76831 | JGI IMG/M metagenome (GOLD analysis project Ga0099823, IMG submission 76831) | Root nodule microbial communities of legume samples collected from California, USA - Cow pea red BW | ecosystem: Host-associated > Plants > Roots > Nodule | place: USA: California | collected...
TCTTACTATATGCCTCAGTTGGCAATAGACCCGAAGCAAAAAGGTCTATACTGCCTCGGTTATAAAAGAACCGAGGCATATTCTATCAGTTAATTAAAACAAAAAAAAAAATACAACCAAGTAACTGTATCGGGTAAAAAAAACCTGAAGCAAAAAAGCTATTAGGCCTTGGTTCTGTGGTAACCGAGGCATAAAAGCAGTTAAAAAATTTCAAATTTTGTGAACAGCGCAAATTCGTAAATTTTTTTAAGCTATATGCCTCGGTTAGTATAACACATAAAAGGTGCCTTTAATTACAAAAATGCCACCGCATGTTTATATGCAGCGGGTACGCAGGAACCGAGGCATATATTGTGATGTAAAAACTCTAAAATACACTAGTGTTATAGAGGTTGAAATATTAAAACAATGATATTCTTTATGGAATGAAAAAGGTATTCAAAAGAAAACATCTTATCTCCTTGGTTCTTAACTCAGAGACTTATGTTTTTGAATTAGAAAAACTCTTACATTTCTTAGAAGTTAAGGTCAAAAGTCATTTATAGTTAATCCCAATGATGTTATTATCTTAGCGAACTTTAGGTAAGTGAACTCATCGAGGTATATTTTAATGACAAAATTATGATAGAGTAAGTGAACTCCAAAGCAAACAATACCAGATAATAGTATTGTGATAGAGTTAGTGATGTTAATTTGGAGAACTTGAGTTGGAACATAAAAATATTATAGTTGATCCCAGTGATGTTATTATCTTACCGAACTTTAGGTCAAGACATGAGAAAATTGACTCCGTTTGTGAGAATGAAAAAGAGGTTCAAAAGAAAACAATATTTCCTTTAGCCTTTGATTGAGGGCTTCTCAATCGCTTGAGAATTGAGGTTAAAAGCTATATTTATATATACCTTCCTCTCTTTATCAACTAAGGCACACTTTTTAAGGATAAAATCATAACAAATCTATAAATTCTAAAGTAGACAATATCTCAAATGCAGTCATTGATCCTAACGATGTTACCTGAGAGAACTCAAGGTCAAAACTGTGATGTTGTTAGTGGAAACAAAGAATAGGTTTAAAAGAAAATATTACTTCCCTTTTATCCATTTATTCCAGAAATTACATTCTAGTACTTCCAAAAGTTCCATATCACTTAGAAGTTGAAGATATACCTTCTTCTCTTAACCCACTAAGGCACCTTTTGAGGAAAAAAGTGTGATAAAACCACAAAGCTCCAAAGTAAACAATACTTTTGAATTCAATGATTAACTCAATCAATGTTATCTTAATGGAGGTCAAAACATATTTGAATATATTAGGGATTTCCTTCAAGTGACCTTCCCATTTGCAATGATTATGCAAAGATTCAAATTCCTCTAGGTTAGTCTTGTAAACACGAATAAAGTTTGGTTGAATTGTACTTGTTAAAAACAATGTTCAATTAAAATCTTACAAAAATGTTTCGTTTAATTCATATTGACCAAGAGATTTACATATGTAGTGTTACCAAACCATGCATTTTAACCGATTAATATGATCAAATAACAAATTGAAAAGTTACTAGAAATCTAATTGTTTATCACACAACAAGCATTTGACAAATACGAGTAACTTGTTATCAAAGATAGATCAAAATGGTATCAAATTGACAGATTATTGAATGTTCTCTCAATCTCAATTGATTCTATAGTAAAGAAACAATTTATTTGCTTTCTTGATATAATGAAATTGAAAAGCCAAGTTTGTAAAGAAGAGAAAAATAGTGCATGTAAAGTTTTTATACTAGTTCACTCACAAGGAGCTATATCCAATATATCCTATGTTGTGACATATTAAATTAGTTAAAAATAAATGTAAACCAATTGATTTCACTTAATTAAGTGAAATAAGCTAATTAATTTTAGTCGATTCGATATGTTGATCACACACCTATATCTTACAACCATTCAACCTGTTAAACACCATCTTTAATCGACTAAAAGACTCCTAGGCAGAAACTGATTCTAGCTTAAGTCATATACACAAATCTCCAAGCCTATAGGACTTATCAAATATTCAAGTTTCTTTTTGGTCAACAAATTTGATTCTTCAAAAAATACAATTAATGCACGATACTAGGTATAAAAGTCAAGATCCAGTGAGGAAAAAAGGTCAATCCATTGTAGTCAGTATGTGTTTACTCAACATTTCATGGTTTCTGTAAGAATATTTTCTCTTAGTTGTTGATCCGAAGAAAATATTGTTGAAAAACTTTAGCTGAACAAAAACTTTATTTTCAATAATATCTATATTGGTGCAAAGTGGTTCTAAAAGGGAAGGTGGAGGTAGAGCCTGTCGATATTTGAAGATCTTTTTGCGCAAAGATGTTATACTAGTTCACCTCCACCTGAGGCTACGTCCAATCTCTTAAGTTGTTTGCTTAAGAAAGTTACTAACCAACACTTTTGACTAATCAACACTTTTGACTATACAACGACTCACTCCTCTCCAGGTTCGCAGTTTTAGTCTCTTTAGGTTACACCAAGTGTAACCATTCTAGGTACCATGTCTCAATCTCCCCTTGAGCACAAAAACTAACAATTACAACTAAATTATCTCTCATGTAGGAGAGTTACAATAACACTCACAAGGTTTACTTCATAGTGAAGGTTTTACAATGGTTTCACTCAACCCAATATCACTATCTAACAAGATGAATACAACAACATATGTCCACAAAATATTCTCTCTTTCTCTTTTCTTTTTTCTCTTCAAGAATGATTTTGATAGTATATCAATACTTATTTTTTCTCTCTTGTCTCTTATTTTCTTTATCTAGGTCTTGATATATATAGTTGCACTATGCCATTTGACCGTTAATGCATAATATCTTTATATCTTTAGATATCTTAAAATATCTTCGTCGTTCTTCACTGTCAAAGTTCCTGATAATCAATCAGAGTATATTACTTTGTATGAACTATGCTATTTAACAAATTTAATTTCAAACTTATAACGTTGAGGCTTTAATCATCTTAATATTCTCATGTAGTCTTTTATCTACAAAGTGTTTCTCTTTTTCGTAATTGGTTGATAAATATATGACAATATTCATATGCTTCAATTAGAGAATCTTTCCTTTCTCAACTATTGAATTGTCCTTGAAATTCTTCATATTAAATTTTCAATCAAACTATCTTCTAATAATGTTGAGATTGGATGAATTTCAACGTTAAGATTTCATTGATTAATTTTCAATTGGTCTTGATCACCTTGGGATTGGATGAATTTCTTTCGTGTCATTCTGAACTTGATTTTTTTTTATCAATTTGATAGTCATTTCCTACTTTTACTCTTTACTCATCTAGTCATTCTTCCAATTAGGTCATCTAATGGAAGTACTCATCTAATAGGTGTTTCAACATTATGCTTCATGAATTGACTTTGACTCTTCTAGTATTCTTGTGTTCTTTTGCATTGACTTGGTGTAGAGCCTGAGTTGTTTAATGGGTAAGTCGTTAGATCTAGCCTTCAACGCGTCTAACCAATGCTTTCAACTAAGCTCGTATAAGCTTTGCTTTTTCACATATTTTCTTCTTTCTTTCAAGCATTAACATATTCTTTGTTATGTTGTGTTGAGCTTCAAATGATTGATCAAGCATTAGTTGAACAAAACATGTACTTATTGAATCACATAAGAAATTACAATATTCTTACAATTGAATTCTTTTAAACACAAACCAGAAAACCAAGTTTATTGAATCACACAAGAAACACCAAATGCACAACAAGAAACCTTCTTGAACACCTAGACTCACACTAGGACCAACACACAATAACAAGAAAGATCAAACCTCAATATTGGCTCTCCCTAGCTAATCAATAACCTTTCTTCAACACACCATCAAGGAGAAATCACAACTCCAATTCTCTGAAAAATGATCACGAATAACAACAACACACTATTCTTCATAGATAGCAAGATTTTTCAAATTTCCATAATGATTTTTGTGCAAAAATCAATCTCTTTGTTCTCATAGAAAAAGAAAGGCTATATAGCTTGCAAACAAACATGTTTAACCAATTGAAAGTAATTCGGAATTAGTTGATTTCCCTTGCTTAAGTAAAATCAACTAATTGATTGTTATTTCAGTCGATTAAACATGTTATTCACAAAACTATATGTGAAAGCCATTTAACTTGTTAAACACCATTTTAACATATAAAAGAATGGTAAGACACACACAAGACTTCTATCCTAAGTCAAATTTAAACATATGTTCCAAACATCATCAATCTTCAAACTTCATCAAATCTTTAACTTCACTCTTTTTGCCAATAGTTGGTTTATATATTTATACCATTTCTTAATTATCATTTATTAATATATTATTCTATTAACTGATTTTTACTATGTACACCACCTTACTTAAACATTTATACTCTCCTTGATTTTTATGTCTTTATTATCTTTATGTTTCTTCATGTTTTATTTCTTCTTCTCCTTATTTTCATTTCTACTTCTCCCATTTTTATCAATTAACAAAAAGGTGACAAGTACGGATATATAACAACATAGATTTTGAAGGAAACAAATTTGTCATTGATTGAGCCAAATTACATAGGAGTAAGAGAAATTATAGGATAAAATACATTTAGGGTTGAGGAGGAAGAGGAGGATCAGAGAAAGATGAAGCATTAAGATTTTGCCCCCTTAGGTAGATTCCTTATGTAGGATCTAGTATCAAAGTTCTAGTCTTTAAGAAACATCGTAGTAACATTAGTGGGAGAGAATGTATGAATTAGAGTAAGGATCACAACAAATTCTTTGGTGTAGAGTTAATGAGTCATTATTTTACCTTATTCCATTGCCCTTTTGTGCCCATCTTAATGGTTGTTTAGTGCTTAATTGTCTTTTATTAGTGCATTTTTTTCAATTGGGCTTTGTAATGTCCCATTTAATAAAGGGTAAATCTATAAATGAAACATCACATAAGATATAATATAGAATGACAGTACCAAAAAGGTACACATGCTTTAAACCATTACAGTTATCCCAAAAGTGCTATAAGAGAAGATTAAGGCACACCACGATGCCAATAATAAAGTCGAAAGAAAAGTACAATGGTATTCAAAATACATGCTCCAGGAGCAAGATAAAACATGGGTCACAACCCTAAAAGAAGGCCCGAAGCAAGAGGATCCGACCCAAAATAGGCTATGTAGCGGAATTCCCATCACCTTGATGATCACGAGAAGTTTCCACATCTGCTCATATCAATAAGTTGATGATCATCGCAAAAGGAGAAAAACCCACACATAGAACACACGAGCAAACAGAAAGGCTAAGCTAGAGTAGAAAAATGATTTATCATACCATTGAATACAATTTTATATCCAAAGATACATACATCAACCAAGCATGTGATCGCTCGCAAACAAGACACTGAGACTAAAGACATGATTAACCGGATACATATAATTAGTCGGATTCATTGGATGCTTGCACTTGTGGTGGCCTGTATTACTCTGTAGAGCCAATGGCCAATGAGTTTCACCCTACAACTCACAAGGTTAGTCTTCAAACATCTAAGGCCATTATCCTGCCAAAGACTAGGGCCTCCTGCTACTCTCACCACTTAAGTCAGTACGCTCTACGTGAGACTAACTGACTCTTTAGAGTGTCAGGATGCAATCCTTACTAAATTACTAAATTATTTTAACAGGTCTCTCCTTTTTTACACGCTAGCAACATTCAAAAACACAGTTCCAGGCATACCCAGCTCAGATTTCATGGAAGCACAACATCAACCAGACATTTGAAACACGATTCACCAATAAAACAAGCAATATGCTACAAAACTTAAAGAACCCTAGCTTCCCTTACCTGGAAAATGCTAGAAAAATGGAATGGTAACCCAAGGAAGAGCGATAGGACACTAGAGCAAGCTAAGGAACTAAAAGAAAACACATACAGAGTCGAGAATGAGGCATTAGGGAGAACCCAAGACAGAACTAGAGCCTCTGAACCGTAAAAGAGAAAGAACGAAGTTGAAGTTCAACTTACCCAGGAGAACGAATCAATTTAGCTAACTCGTACGGAGAGGAGCTTATGGCCTAGCAGAGCGCGGCTACCGTTCTAAGAGAGGGAAAGGATCTATTTTTTGGAAATGAGTAGAATGAGAGTGTTATGACTGTTTATGGGTTTTGGGCACCCCTATGGGCCAGCCTTAGGCCCAACATATTAGGGCAACCTTTAAACATTAGGGCAAAAATAATTGGGCCTTACAACCTTCATTGGGCCATTATTCCGAATTTTGAGTAATTTGGCATTAATTGGTCTACTTTTTGTTTCTAATTTAGGTACTTTGTGAAGCAAATTTTGGAGCTTGGATGCTAATCATAAGATCAAAAGAGAGTTGCCATATGATTTTCACATCATTGACATGACTGTGCCATGTCAATGAGTCTGTCCACGTTATTGGACAAGCATTTTCAACCTATAATGACATTTTTGAAATTTTATTGCCCAAAATGGCATTTTTGTAATTTTGCTGACCATAATGGCATTTTTGTAAATATTTTGGTGTGCATGTGACCACGAGTTTTAGGTCTTCTTTTTTATAGACAGCCACCATCATCTTTCACACACTCTATATTTACGTTTCTTTGCTTTGTATGGTGACCATGGAGGCACCTACTAATTTTTAGACGTTTTTGCACTTTAAATCAGCACCCATTTGGGGATTTTGACATTCTTGCACCTTGGAACAACTTGGGTATCATTTTATTGAAGTATTGTTAAGTTTTTCCTCTATTTTTGTTTATAGCTCATTCATTGAAGCATTTTGGTTTTCATTTCTGCCATTTTACGTTTTCATTGCTGCCATTTACATTTTGGTATTGTATTATGCATTGAGAGGATTATTATGTTGTAGCTCCATTTCTATGGAGAACTAATTTTGTGATTTATTCACTAAAGAGAATGCATGAGCTTTGAAGTTCTTTATTCCACAATGTTGATTGGGTTCTGTTTTGGTTCACTTTTCATCTTTTAATCTCCTAGGATAATTCAAAATCTGTATATGCTTAATATGCAGTGATAATTTGGTGTTTAAGTTAATCTGTATTCATGCTTAATGAATGTGGGTTGCTTGTTCAATGGTAAGATTAATTGATGTGTGCATTACTTTAATATATAATGAAGCTTTTATTAATCTTCACTTAGTTGATTATGAATGAGTGGATTAGGAGTTAATCTGACAAAGCTCGAATGCTCGTGACTGATCATAAGTGGAAGTGCATTTAAATCAGGGAATCAACATGTTTTCATTATTGCTTGATTGAATTAAAAGTGTGATTTTGAATCTGACAGCCTTCCCTCCTTTTTTTTATGTTGGATTGCATCTAGAAAGCTTTGAATGAAAGGTTTGGTCACTAGGAGATGACCTTGGGTTAAATCCTTAGTATTGCATTTATATGTTCTATTTGGTTTGGTACGACCTCGATCAAGAGTCCTGGAGTTTCTTTGTCATTTGATGGAGAAGCTTCATCATGATATCTATAGAGCATTTCATTACATCCATCACAGGCATCTTGTTAAGTTAGTTTGCTTAAGAATTAATTCTTAAGACTGAACACAGACGACCAGTTCCTCACAAAATTACTAAAGAAAGGTTCTTGCTATTAATGTTGGACAGTTGACGCCAAGTGCAACCTTTATTTCATTAGTGAAAACATCCAAAGCAAAGAAGTTTATGAGGTATTTCCCTACATGATATATGTATAAAGGATATTTTGCATGCATAGGCCAAAATAGAAAATAAATATCAACCCTAGGCTCAATTTCCACTGTTATGATTGGTAGTTAAGGATAAATAAGAGGTTCTAAGAAATGCATGAGATTGAAATGTACAACCTCTTCACTAAGAGGAGGCAGAATATCATGTATATTTAGCATATGCCAGGTCCTTGGTTTTAATTGTACAAGGGTTGTGCACAAAGGAGGCCATTGTCATCCTTTAATTAGTTTCTGACCAAGGTATATTGTTATAGTTTGTAAGGGTACTATTAGGTCAAGCATCTATATGGTTAAGATGCCTATTGTGGTCTGATCATTTATTGGTTGGTCTTCTATGATTAGTTGTAGGTCATAAGTGATTTCTACAAGGGATGCTATTGGTGAATTATCCAGAGATGTTATATGGTATTTACAAGCTCTTCTATTGTCTGTACAAGGTTATCTACAAGTGATGAGAAACTAAAAGGTGAGAGGGGGCTGATACCTCTATAGGCTAATCATCATTTGATGATTGCTCTTGTAGGATTAATCTTCTCTTGGGAGTTCTAACTACTAAAGAACATTTGTTTCTTTTGGCTTGTCTTATTATAGGAGTATCTTTCCTTTTGAAAACTATTAAGGCATCCTTAGAGAGATCCTCACAAGTTTTCTTTACTGGAACATTAGTTGTTATCCACTTTTGTTCTTCAATTCTTTAATTCCAGATTAGGTTAAGGAGATAGAGAATAGTCATAACCTTCTTCTTTGATCCATCTTTTGATGATCCTCTTTTAGCTTCCTCGCATGTTCTTTAAGAATTTCAAAACTTCCATAATCACCAATATGAGGATTCTTAAAATTTTCCACTTTACGAAGAATAAATTTTTCTAGGTTCAAAGGTTCAACATTTTTTAGTTGTAAGGGTAGCTTCAAACTACCCGCTTGATATTCTCTATAGTAAGCAGAAGCTGTTCCAGATAGTAAATATCTTTTATTGCTAAATCTGACCCTTTTATTTTGAACACTTTGTCATACACTTCTTTTTTCCACAACAATTTCTTGATCAAGGTTGTGTATCATGTTGGCAACATACCTCTCCCTATATAGATGTGAAGGTTCACCTTTAGAAGCTCAAGAGAAGAAGAGAGGTTAGCTTAACAAGAAAACCAAATAGGAACACAAATACATAACATATTCGAATTGAAATGAACATGAAGGGAAGAAAGATGTTAAAGATTAAAGACAAGAAGAGGGGAGGGGCCTCAATGGTGATGGCACGCCAGTTTAGGGGGCACAAGGCTCACTAAGCTCAAGATTAGTAGTGTATGCCACAACTTGAGGGTAATTCTCAAGATAAGACAAAGAGAAGATGACACTCCTAAGATAGCACTTTCACAAATAGTCAAATAAATAGTGTATAACTTCAAAATATTCAATCCCTAAATCGTCTTGGAAAGCCCCTTTTATATGTGCGGAAAAGGGTCTCCTTGCAAAAATATAAAGCTAAGGATAAATGTGTAATAACATAAAACTAAGCTTATAGAAATTAGGTCTAAAGAAGGTGTGTTCAAAAGGAGACAACCCTAGCTTGGTCTCCAAGCCTTCATATGTGGCATGTTTGACCTTATAGCAGAGAAGGTCAAACTTGCTCTCTAATCTCTCCAAAAATACTCCTAGCATGTGTGGTCCCAAGTGCAAGCTTGTCCCTTACTCCAAGTAGTGTTATCCTCCTCCAAGATGGGTCTAGTTTATTCCTACATAACAAACAACCAAAGCGTAAACATTTCAACTTAAGTCAAGTTTACTAAGGTAAACAAGTCAACCAAAGTCAAGTCAACATAAGTCAACTTTAGGAAAGTCAACATAAAACTAAATTTGAAACATTGTCATGTGCCTCTATCCTTGGTAGAGGTTAAGGGTTCATCACTTATTATCTCCATATTCTAGGTCAAATCATTCGCAATTAGTGTGAAGACAATTTATCTGCTTTTTTCATCAAGTGGCTTTTGGGATTATACCTTGATTCAAGACAACATTGTATCTTAGCACATTTGACATAGTGTTTGTAGTCTTTAGTAATAGTAGAGTTCTTCCAGATTTCCCTAACTAACTTAGGAATAAATTTTTGAGGTTATTAGAACAAACTTCTAATTCCACACTTTTTAGGGTGTTCAGAGAAATTTAATCCATATTTATCAAGCTCTTATGGATACATGACTCATCACCCAGGTCTTACATAGAGCACAATTTTACAGTTTTAAGGTTTTTTATTTTCGAAAATCTTTTGGGGTTTTGAGAAGTATAGATGTTGTATTGTTTAGGAATTTAACTAAATATATCTATCTTAGCTTGTAAGTGAGCAAGTTGCAGTATGAACTAGTGGTTTAGACAATAGCTTCTAAACAAGTTTTAACCCGTTCGAGGTATGTTGGATGTCAATTATAGTGTGGGGCGTAAGTTAAGCATAACTAGATATGCTTGTGTCTTTAGGAGTTGGATCTTATTCTGTGATCGTAGTTGAAGGTATGTATTTAAAGAAATTTATCCCTCACAATTTCTCTATTTTTAGTTTCTTTTTCTATGCTTTTCACATTTTAGAACATTATGCCTTTGATGAATTGTTTAGTTGTGCTGGTGCTTTTGGTTGGGCTCAAGAATAAAAAGGTGTGAAAGTTATGTGTTATGAGTATAGCTAATGTATTATAATATCTAAAAGTTGGACTCATGACAAGTATTATTTAAGGATGAAGCTTTGTGGAACTAAAAATATTTTGAGGTTTTAACAAATTATGAGTTAGGGATGAGAGGTGATGATTTTAATGATACTAGAAGGACAAATTTGGGTTGTGGTGTGGTTACATGAATATTTGAGTATTAGTTTTAAGATATAGTTAAAATTTGTTCATAGGTGTTAATTAATGGTAAAACTGTAGTTATATCATTTTTAGGGTATTATGTAGTGGTGAAATTTTGGAATAATTAAGAAATATTAAATTATTTTATACAATTTTTTAGCGTTTAATTTGAGAAAAATTGGGATAATTTTCATTGTACTTTTGGACTATGATGAAAGGTTGTTATGAAATTTTATGAAGAGATGGATAAATTTATAAACATGTGACGTGAAAGGAAAAATATATTTTTGGGTTACTAGAGATTATGTCTTTATGGCTTGGGTTCAAACTTGATTAAGCTTAAATTGTAATGTTTTGTTTGAAGTCAAAGGTTAATTATATGAGTTAATGATAATTGAGTTTCACTTTGATATAATAATTTATTAATAGAAATTGCCACTTGTGTGTGTGAAGTTTGCTATTTGTAGTTTAAAATTATTATAGTATATAATCTTTAAATGAGTTAAAATACTATTTTATCTTGGCTGGTGGCCTTTTATTTTACTTTTTGTAGCAAACAAAAATTTTAGTTGTTGTGGTTACTGTATAGTGATAGTAGTTAATGTTTCGTTTGACAATTATCGGGTAATGTTTATTAGGTTTTCCGTTGCAAAGCTAATGTAAGAATGCGACAGTTATAATAAGATAAACCAAGGATTTTTTTTTCAAATAGTGTTAATTTAGTAAGATTAAATTCATGAATTGGTATTGTTTTATTTATAAATGTAAGACCCACTTATCTTTCTGCCCCAATGTTTAAGGGTCTGCCCTAATCTATTGGGCCTAAGGCTGACCCATAAGGTATCCAAGACCCCCCTTACAGCCATTTGTTCCCTTCATTCTGCACTTTGCCAAAAAATAGCTCTCTCACTCACTCTCTTTCTCTCCAACAGAGCTCTGCTAGGGTTTGGCTTCATCCCTCTTCAACCTAGCTCAACCCCATTTATACTTCACATAAGTTGGTCTTCAACCCTTATCCCCTCTTCTCTAGTCTTATTTTCGTGATTCCAATAGAGGTTCATCTTGATAACCTCGTTACCTATTTGTGCCATTATTTTACAGCTCACGAATATGCTCCTATAGTTGTTGTGCTCAACTGTTTGGGTGTCTAAGTCTTTTGCTAGCCTTTTCCAGGTAAGGGCAGCTAGGGTTCATGTGCTTTTTACTATATTTTGCCTGTTTCAGCTTATTTCATGTCCATATGAGTTGTATGCTGCTTTGGTTGTATGAAATGCTTGGCAAATGTTGTTTGGTATGAAAAGTCTATTGATGCGTGTTTGAATAGTGGCGAGATCTGATATTTTTGCCCAAGCGAGCATGTCTAGCCTAGGCGAGAATAGTAGAACCTCACCATGGTTCTTACTCGAGCTCTCGCTCAGGCGAAGAGCTTTCGTTTTGAGAGAGGTACTATCTCACTCAGGCGAGAGGGGCTCACCTAAGCGAGAAATCGTGGGAGCCGGACGCATTTCGCTCCAATTGTAGCTCAGTCGAGGAACCAAACCATTGGGTGAGGGGTGGTCTCGCTCAGGTGAGAAAGGCTCGCCTAAGCGAGAACTCGTGAAATCCTGCAGGGCTCTCTGTTGGCAGTCTCACCTAAGCGAGGGCATGTAGCTTGAGCGAAAGACCTTTTTCGCCTTAGCGAGTGTCCATAGCTTGAACGAGACTGGTGTAGGGATTTTCTATGTGACAATTCTTTCCTCTGTTCTTGGTTGATAATCACATGTTTGTTTGAATTACTCTGTTAAAGCTTGATTTGGGTGATTAAGCATGTATTAAATGGTTTATGGGCTGAAATTGATGAGTTTGGTATGATCTCTTGTATGGAACATGATTGGATGGTTAGTTATATATATTGGCATGAGATTGATATGCATGAAAACTCTATAGTTGGTTGGTGAAACATGGATAAGGTATAAGTAGGACATAATTCCATGACCCTCCTAATGAGAGTTCATGGTGGTGCCTCATCTAATGGACGTAATTCCATGAACCTCGTGGTGAAAGTTCATGGTGGTGCCTCATCTAATGGACGTAATTCCATGAACCTCTTGGTGAGAGTCCATGGTGGTACCTCATGTACGAACGTAATTCCATGACTCTCTTAGTGAGAGCTCATGGTGGTGCCTCAGGTAATGGACGTAATTCCATGATTCTTGAACCCTATAAGAATCTTATCCCCAACAATGTAAGAATCCCACTTACAAACCTAGAATCACACCAAGAACAACATAGAAGCACAAGAGCAACCAAACCTGATGGAGGCTCTCCCTAGCCAACCAAACACGTGTTCTTCTAGCTTCAACCAAGAAAAATGCTTTCAAGATCGACCAAGATCTTTAATCAAAAGTTAAACATTATGTAGTCTAGAGAGGGTTTTCCAAATTCGTATTACTATTTTTTACGCTTAGAAATCTTAAACTGTTGCTTATCTCTCTGAAATCCAGCTTATATAACTTGGTCATAAGTGAATCCAATAGGTTGATTTGTCCGTACAATTTGTTGATTTCACTTGAATTAAGTGAAATAAGTCGATTGAATAACAATTCAACTGATTGAATACATTCATACCAAAACTATATGCAGTAAATCTTTTAACCTGTTAAAAAACATTTTAAGAGATTAAAAAAGGCATACCTAAGACAAAATGACATCTAACCTATGTCATATAGTCTACAAATACAATACAAACAACAAGCTCCATGATCTTTACATTAATTACAGATTGATCATCAATGCATCTTCATCAATTCTTCATCAACCTCATATGATCTCATGCACTTAGTTCATCAAATCCATGCACCAAGGTCACTTGTGCTAACAATTCTCTCTCAATTTCTCTGCATTTTCCTTTCATAGAGTGTTCTTGAAGATATGACCACACAATAGATGTGATATCAAGAATCCTCCTTCTATGTGTGATTTCTTCCATTTTCCACTGAATATTATTGTTGTAAGTGTGTGTGTGTAAGAGAGAGAGAGTGTAACTTAAATCAGATTGATTTCTTCTCTACATGATTTCTTCCAATATTAGTTATAAATCTATAACATCTAATGTAAGATTTATAAGCGATTATAGAGAATTACACAAGGTATTTTCATAAGGTTTTGTCTGATAACCCTAACTACATTCAGTTATTCATAACCACAATCAAATTCTATTGAGGCAAATTATTGCTACAAGATACAAGTATTATTTGTACCTAATCATTTTGGCTAAATAAACATGTATTCTTTTGACAAGTTTCACTAACTAAAAGAGATAAACATTGTAAGACATAAATAATATTAAAAGTAAGAACTTTGTAGAAGAATCATAGTAAATTTAACAAAAGTACATTCTCAATTAAATATTACTATGTCATATATGTTTATTCTTTTACCTCTAATATCAATTAGAAAGATAATTAACCAAAATACATTCTTGATTAATTCTTGTTAAATTTTTAACCTATAATCAAAGTACATTATCAATTATTGGCAAAAATCTATCCAATCACATGAAAGTTTCTAAATTTAATCAAAGTACATTCTCAATTAAAATTAAAAACCCTTGGACTTATATGATTAACATGCATATAGATTAAAACATCTCACTAATTAGCTATGATGTAAAACCATTAATTGTTACATGAGTTAGAAATTAAAGACATAGATGAATGAAAACCAAAACAACAATCAAACAAACAAACACATTGTTTTAATCTAACCTCAGAATCCATAATGAAATTATAGTACAACTAATCCTAGAAGTTTAGCCCTCCGTGGAATCAAAATAACATCATAACAAAAAAAGGGTGCAGAGAAAAGACGATATTAGGCCCCCCTAAAAGGTTCCTAAACTTCGATGTTCGAACTTCACTTTTTCTACTTCCCCTTGGACTCCCAATTAGCTTGGTGGTTGTAACATCCCGTCCGGATATTACAAATTTAAATAATAAAACAAAACATAATAATAATACTTCATTTATTATAAATCCTTTCCCAAAAACCGCGGAAATTTAAATCTTTATTACACTGATAGAACCAACTCAAAACCAATTTTATTTAAACACAATACATAATAAAAATTAGTCTCCTTATGAATCAAGTTCTATAATTCAAATGATTACAGTAAAATCCTTAAAACTCATCAATTGATAAAATGCTGCCACAAAGTTTCCCAACTAGCCAACGCTTCGGCTTTAAGCTCCACTAGAACCACCTGCAACATCATTTGCTCCCGTGTATCACGTACACGATCATCGCCAAACACACGTAGATAGGGTGAGCTAAAGGAAAAAAAACACTCATCCATAATCAATTTGTATAACAACCACACACATTAAAGGAACTTCATCCTTTGGTCTCATCACACATGGCACCACCATGTAATCCATGTTCTACATCTTTAGTTGATAATCTCAAGCTATCATTCTTGTTGATGAAGGATTGACCCCAACCAAGGATGGAGGCACATGCTTAAGAAGACTAAGCATGTTTAGAAAGGAAGTTCACTAATTCTTCATCCCTTTCATTTGTGTTTGTTATTTTTGATTCCCTAA
>Ga0099823_1003304_pt1 | contig 15188 bp, 7 predicted proteins | sample CowpearedBW_FD_76831 | JGI IMG/M metagenome (GOLD analysis project Ga0099823, IMG submission 76831) | Root nodule microbial communities of legume samples collected from California, USA - Cow pea red BW | ecosystem: Host-associated > Plants > Roots > Nodule | place: USA: California | collected...
AGAAAATTAAAAAAAATAGGATCAACTTAAGACAAAAAAAAAAACTAGAGGACCAATTTGACACTTATTGACAAAAATAATGACCAAAAGAATAATTTAACCATTTCAATTTCATCCTAAATAAAAATAAAAAATAAAATTAGAAAAAAAAATATTACTCATGACTCCTTTTATAATCGTGTCAACATTAACTTTAACATGAAAAACACTATATAAACTCTTTTTAAATAAAATAAAAATTGAATTAATTATGAACAAAAATAATTAAAAAAAATATAAATTCTTTTTAAATGAAATAAGAACTGAATAATTAAGAACAAAATCAATTAAAAAATGAAATTAAATAAACATCCAAAGACAACAAAATAAGAATAATGAAATTGTTAGATACAAAGCACGATTAGTTGCTCAAGGTTTTTCACAAAAACCTAGCATTGATTTGGGAAGAGACATATTCACTAGTATTGAATGCAACAACATTTTGATATTTGATTATCCTATTTGCACAAGAAGATCTGCATTTACATTTAGTAGATGTGTTACAACCTATTTGTACAATTTTCTTGAGATTGATATTTATATGAAAATTCCTGAAGGATTTAATTTGCCCAACCAGATAAATTCTAGAAGGGATTATTCAATAAAATTGAACAAGTCCCTTTACTGATTAAAGCATAAGGATGTATGCGGTATAACCATCTTAGTGAGTGCTTGTTAAAAGAATGGTGTAGAAATGATCCTATTTGTCCTTGTATTTATATGAAAATATTAGAAAATGAATTTACCATAATTGTTGTTTATGTAGATGACATAAACATCATTAGAACTCCTAATGAGCTCACAAAGGCAATTGATTATTTAAAGAAAGAATTTGAGATGAAAGATCTTGGAAGGACAAAGTTTTGTTTGAGATTTGAAATTGAATATTTAAATAAAGGTATTTTGTACATCAAGAGGTTTATATAATGAAGGTGCTTAAAAGGTTCTAAACGAACAAGTCACATCCATTATGCACTACAATGGTTGTGAGGTTGTTAGATGTTGACAAAGGTCTTTTAGACCTTAAGAAACTGATGAAGAACGTCTTGGTCCAAAAGTACCATATCTTAGTTTTATAGGAGCACTAATGTATCTCACTAATTATACTTGACTTGATATTGCATTTGATGTAAATTTGTTCAGCAAGTTATAATTCTTCACCTACAAGAAGATATTGGATTGGAGTAAAACATATACTTTGTTACCTTAAGGGAACTACAAATATGAACTTATTTTATCCAAATGATTCAAAATTAGATCTAATAGGTTATGTAGATGCATGTTATTTATCAGATCCTCACAATGTCACAATAGTTGATCACAAATAAAATATTTGTTCACATGTGGTAGTACAATGATTTCATGGCGGTTTATGAAATAAACCATAACAACAACATTGTTAAATCATGCAGAATTTTAGCATTACATGAGGTAAGTCGTGAATGTGTTTGGTCAAGGTCTATCTATAATTCAACATGTGAGACAAACTTGTGGTCTATCATTGAAAAAAATGGAATCAAAAACCATATATGAAGATAATATTGCAATATTCAATTGAAATGAGATCCAAAAGATTTGTGAAAATTCGACAGATCTATTTTCAAAGTATTTACCAAAGAAAACTTTTGAGTAGTTGGTTCACACGATTGAATTTTGTCATCTTAATTATGTGAGTTTACATGAAGGAGAGAAATAAAATATGTGATGAAGAATATTGTATTAAAGAATACAGAATTTTGTACTATTTTTTCCTTCACTAAGTTTTTATCTCAAAAGATTTTTCCTAGTAAGGTTTTAACGAGGTACATTGTCTTAATGGACACCCAGGTATAAGTGTTATAAATTATGATTGTGCATTGATTTAATATGATTATAATTGATTGATTTGGTACAAATACTCATGTATATGACTAGTTACTCATAGTTTAAATATTTGATTTGTATCTTTTATGAGTTATATTTTGTATCTATAATAAGACACTTAGAAAAAAATTTCTCCATTCTCTTTTATTTATTTTCTTCTTCTCTATTATTATTTCTATTTTATAACACATTAAAAAAATAGGATCAATTTTAACTTTAAAGAAATTACACTACAATTATTAGAAAAATGTGATATTGAATTTGATTGAGTTGATGATGTTGTCACAATTAAGACCACGTAAAAAAATAGTATAAATTTAATATCTATAAAAAATACAATTAAGAAAACACAAATAGCAACTACCAGATCTGAAATATACCAATTAAGACCCACAAACATTACAACAACATACCCAAAAATTCACTACCAGATCTGAAATATACCAACCACGGAATGGAAGAATGCCAAAGCGACGCCACTACACAAAAATTCCAGTTTTGGTTTCTTCAAACAACTTCTCCACCAATACCAAAGTCGGTGTGATGCTCTGTTCGTTTCAATGCTTCCTTTCCCACAAAGATTTTAACTTTTCAAAATTTCTTAAACAGAAGTTGAGGATAAAGTATCGTTCTTGCAAAAGATCCTTGAAAGTTTAAGAAATTTCGAATTCTAAGGCTAAGGTTATCTCTCCCAACAACCCAAACAAAAACGAAACCTCCCACCACACCGGTGACCGTTTAACAAAAATCTATTAAATGGTATAACGTTGACACATCAGTAGTGTCAAATGTGAGTAAAAAAATGAGTGTAAAAATAATGTTTTCGAATATCAAATGCTTAGATATCCATTTTTCAGGTTGTGTTGATTTATTTCACATCAACCACTTGAGCTAGTATTATTCTACATCATACAAATTAACATTTAATGTTATAAAAACTCTTACTATCCGTATTTATTATTTATTTATTTATTTAATTAATTAAATTATGTAGATCTTACCGTTTGAGTTATGAAAGGTATGATTTTTATCGTTTCTTGTTCTTTTAAAAGGTTTGATTTTTATTTAAAACGTTCGATGTTTTTAAAATCCTAATCTACTTTTCACTGTCACAAACCCTATTATCTAACTTTTCTAGACCACTGACTCTTATCTTTTTTTGAAATTCCTTCTTTAAATATTCATTTTTTTGCGAAATAGGTGTTTTGGGAATTTCTTGCTAAAGAGCTGCTAGAGTTTTGTTATAGAAATTGTTTGTTAGAAACTATGTCGGTAAGTTCTGCACTTTTCCTGAAGCGATTGGTAATTCATAATATTTTTTGAATTCTATTTCATCTGCATTTTTTTGGTAATTCATGTTTTTGCCTTTTTCATTGTCCAATATTTTTTTATTTTCTAATTTCTGACTTTTCTTTCTTTATGTTATGGCTACTATTTATAGGATTCTAGGATTTCTTTTTCAACCTTTAGTTCTTTCAACCTTTAGTTTTTTTCAAAAAAAAAAATAGAATATGTAGATTTTGATTTTTAATATGATATTGTATTTACATTTTTCTGTATACTTTATTTGCTTCTTACTATATTGTGTCTTTTTTGTCTTTAGATAAAACTAGTTATGGAGGATGTGAAGTGCAAAGAAAATATGTATAAAGTCTGTTGTTATTGTGCAAGAATTATTGAGAAACATGTGATTATCATATATGTTTTCCTATATATTCATTTATATTAGATCTTTGATTGGTAAGTTGTTTTATTTTCTGTCACATTCTTATAATAATAATATTGAAAATTTGTTCTTCTTTCTTAGTTTGGTTAAGAGTGTGTTGTGAGGGCTTTGTTTGCTCTTTGAATAGCAAGATCAAAGGCTAAGGAAACAATGCAAATTGTACCAAGTAATAATGTGATAATATCTATTTAAGATTTTAATTTAGATCTATCTCTTTCCACATTCAATGAACTTAACTTATGAGCTAATAAATTTAAGTATAAATTATTCTAATCAATTGTTGATGACAAACAACACATAATAATAGAGTTCAAAATTTTACCGAAGTTTTACATCACATCAAATTACAAAATCTAAGAACCTACATCTTTGTTTAAAATGCCACTATTAATTATGGGAACCTACATCTTTGTTTGACCCAATATGTATACGACTCAAATGTCTGAATTTTGTCGTTTGAAAAACATTGAAAAATAATATAGTAACATATAAAAGTTGACAACTTCTCTCACAATCTTACGTAGCAATGCTAATTTTTTTTTTAATTTGTTTAAATCCACGTTGGGTTGAGGAACAACAAATTTTGAATCATTGATTTTAGTGATTGAGAACTGGAAATGGGGACCTTCTCTCACCAACAAATTGTTCTCTAGTGCAACTTTAGACTCCACTTTTATCTCTCTATTCCTCACCCATTCATTCAACGATAGCCAACGTGGAAATGAAAAATCAAAAAATCAAAAATTAAAATTGACTACCACATAGGGTTGTAAGAGAAGTTGTCAACTTCTATATGTTACTATATCATTTTCCTTCAAAATTAGATATAGGGCACCCAATGTACACTTCATCTTTCATACACCCGTATAAAACCCATATTCGTTAAAATACATTTAAAAGTGAAATTGTCATGCATTGTACAACCCGATATGGTTTTCTCAACATCTTTGTTTAACTTAATAGATATAGAACCCATATGTGTGAATGAATAAGTTTTTTATTTGAATTCTTTTCCTTCCCAAATTATATGCTTTTGTAACTCTGCAAGTCTAACCGAGTTTATATTATTCGAAAGGGTAAGTCAATTACTTTTTATATTTTGTCAAAGTGTTTATAACATCTTTCATTGACTTGATTTTTGTAAAATCTAAAAAGGAAATGAATTCAAAAAATAAGTCATTGCTAATTACGATTTTATATATTAAATATTAAATATTATATGTATAAAGTATTACATATTATATTTTTATAACTCTTGCAAGTGTAACAACGAATTTTTATTATTCCAAAGGATAAGTCAATTACCTTTTGTATTTGATCAACTACTATTTTAGTACAGAACCAGACGATCTCAAGAACCCTCTATGTCAACCATTCTTTTGCTTCTCTCCGGATTCCTCCTGGATCTACTTGTTGTGTGAACTCCGAGGGTGGGGGTACCTGCAAGCACTCTGACGCTCAAGTCAAATAGTGATTCCATATGAGGTGTATGTAGTAAAGTGAGAAAAGCATACCTCTTTGTAGTCACTAGACCCTAATTTATACTGTACACTTGATAAACCTGTTATTATTATTTGCAGGTTGTTCGTATTCGATGATTAACTCTTTCCTTTCTGACTAAAATTGCACATGTCAGTTCTTTCCTTATTGACTGAGATTGCTCGTCTATACATTGTCAAGGATCAACTCTTTCCTTATTGACTGAGATTGCTCGTCTGTACTTTGTCAAGGATGAGCTCTTTCCTTATTGACTAGATTACTCGTCTGTACGTTGTCAAGGATCAGCCCTTTCCTTATTGACTAAGATTGGTCATTTGTACTTTTTCAAGGATAAGCTCTTTCCTTATTTACTGAGATTATGCGTTGCTCGTCTATACATCATCATCCTTACCTAACTGGCCATTATTAGGCTGGGATATACCCGGCCAAGCGACGGGCCAAGATGTACCTAGCCTCTACAACATGCTAGCCCCTCGGCTAGGCAGCGGGCTGAGATGTACCCAGCCTCTGCACCATGCTGGCCCCTTTTCCTTTGCCTGCTGGGCTTGCGCGCGCGTCTCCTTCCCTCTCCCTGGGGTCAGGATGTGGTCGGTCTTTCCACGTACAGACGGGTCGGGATATGGCTGGCCTGTTACCCATACACTAGCCCCTAGTCTCGTAATCAACGAAGTGAAACAAGAGGCTGAAATGAATAAAATTGAGTAGGAAGGAAAGAAAGAGTGTGGTTGGCTGAGATGTTCCCACCATTAATACCTATTGAGATGTGTCAAGATGCATTGACAAAGGTATTGACCCGGCTTGCCGTTCGAGGCTAATTTGTCATAATGATGTTATGCAATGGGTGGGAGTTTTAAAGGAAGTGTCTCGACAATCTATAAGATGGAGCTGAATCCCACCATGTAAAGGATGTTTGTCCTCCCAAAGGTGGTCTACTATAAATATGGATGGGGTCTTGATGTTGGAGTAAAGGATCCACTTAAGAAATAAGCTAGCCTCCAGCCGAGTGTATCTCGCACTGTATTACTCCAGGTATGTCATCCTCCTCTACTTATTATCCTTCTAGTAGGCATAGTGATTCAGAGGAAGAATGGACCGTATCCCACTTTCCTAGTAGTGATAGTTCTTAGAGGGATGGTAACAACCCTATTGGTGCGGAGGAGTTTTCAGCCTATGCCATCCGGGGTACGAGTGGGTAGATCCCCGAGTGAAACTCCCTTTATGTAGGTTTGGCAAGTCCACTACCATAGCTGCCTTTCGAAAAAATGATATTATAGCTGACACAACGTTGACTTGTAGGTTGAAACAAGATCAAGTGGTCATGACGCTGCCAACATGTGCCTTGGCCGAGATATACCCGACAATTCCTGGCTGGGATGTGGATGTGATGCTTCCAACATGTGCCTTAGCCGAGATGTACCCGGCCAATCTTGGTCGGGATGTAGCCGGCCTCTTGGCCTTTTGGGTCAGTAAGTTCATCGTTGTGTGTTGTTATGTGTCATCTTTGTCATATTTATTTTATCAATGTGGGGGGATTATCTAGGGTGATGAAGCTTCCTTTCCCATTGATACAAATATGGGGGGGTCATCTGGTTTGATGAAGCTTCCTTTCCCATAAAGAAAATGCTAAAAAATTATTTGATTGATGCGCTTGATTTAAATGTGTGCATGCTTTAGCGATGGAAAATGTAAGAGTAGAGTAATAATGATAAAAAAATATGCTTTATTTATTGCTATGATGTCTCGTTAAAACCTTCTTGACCAAAATCCTCCTTAGGGAAAAAAGATCAAGGTAGGAAACAGTACACCACTTATTACGCAATCAATCCACAAATTGTTCTTAAGAAGTCAAAAATGGAAAAAGAAGGATCTAACAAACTAATTGTAATAGAACTTGAGATGTGAAGCGTTCAGGGTTGCTGGAATAGGAACACCTGACAAGTGTTCCAATCTGTATGTGCCCTTACCTACAACTTCCTTGACACAGAATGGTCCTTCCCAATTGGGCGAGAATTTCCCCTCGTGTTTCCGGGCAGCACTTGCCATTCGCCACACTAGATTTCCCTAGTGAAAAGACCTGGGTTTGATTTTGGTATTGTAGCGACGCTGGGCTCTTAGCTTGGTGTATGGGTCTTTCTCTCAGGCTGTCTGCGTAGCATATGCGTGCAATTGGCTGGTCTACATATACAGTGATTATGTCTCCCGAAGTTGACAAAAATTTCATAGTTAAGTGATATGTTGATATCACCGCACCAAGTATGTTCAATGAAGGTCTCCATAACAAAATATTATAAGAGGTATGAACGTCAACAATAAGGTATCAAATTTTTATCGTACGCGTCATTCTCCCTACTCCGAATTCGGTGAAAAAATCAATGTAGCCCTTCGTATTCCTTTACTCTCTTAAGAAGCACATGATCAACTCCGAGTATTGCGGGATTTCTGCCTCCGAAATTCTTAACTTTTTGAAAGTGCCCAGTACAGGATATCCACTGAACTACCCTGGTCCATCAAGGTTTTCCTTACTACAAAGTCTTTAATCTCCATTGAGATCACCATTGAGATCACCATTGGGTCATCGTGTTGGGGGTCAATGGCGAACTGAATGCCAAAATGAGTGACCAACATACCGAAACAATCTATAAAGTTGGGTGGTAATCGCGTGAACTAGTTGAGCATAGGCCCCTTCAGGGACGTTGGAAAAACATGACAAAGAATTGCGTCATCTGAGGTATATAATCCTGCTTGGGTGGTGAATAAATCCACGTGCTCCTCTAGGTCAGTAGTGCCATTGTATTGGCTCATAGTCAATCCTTTCCAACGTGTGGGAAGATCTACCTCCATGATCCCATCCACGAACAGATGGCGTCTCTGTTCTTGGTCTTGTGCCTGTTTGGTTGATGGAAGTTTGCACCCTGTATTTGTCTCGCCTTGTTCCACCTTTTCCTTCTTCATTACCATGAGATTTTTCCCTTTGTTGGAAATTTTTCTCAATTTGCCTTCGCATCTGTTGGTTCTCCTCTCTAAGGGCGTTTATCTCTTCTTCGTTCTTGCATCTCAATTCCTCCAACTAACGGTTCATCTCTCGTTGCATCTGTACCGCAGTTGTTCTTTGATCGACTGTTGCTCTTGTCGACACCATCCTTCTTGGGAATAGCCTGGCCTCACAGTAGGCGCTAATTGTACCCAATCGATACTATTTTCATACGGAACTAGACGATCTCAAGAACCCTTTATGTCGACCCTTCTTCTGCTCCTCTCTGGATTCCTCCTGGATCTACTTGCCGTGTGAACTCCGAGGGTGGGGGTACCTTTAGGCACTTCGATGCTCAAGTCAAATAGTGATGTGATATGAGGTGTATGTAGTAAAGTGAGAAAAGCATACCTTTTTGTATTCACTAGACCCTAATTTATACTATTCACTTGACAAACCTGTTATTATTATTTGCAGGCCGTTCGTATTCGAGGATCAACGCTTTCCTTTCTAACTAGGATTGCATATGTTAGTTCTTTCCTTATTGATTGAGATTGCTCGTTTGTACATTGTCAAGGATCAACTCTTTCCTTATTAACTAAGATTGCTCGTCTGTACTTTGTCAATGATCATGTCTTATTGACTGAGATTGCTCATCTGTACATTATCAAGGATCAACTCTTTCCTTATTGACTAAGATTGCTCGTTTGTACTTTGTCAAGGATCAACTCTTTCCTTATTTACTAAGATTACGCGTTGCTCGTCTGTACATCATCATCCTTACCTAACTGGCCACTATTGGGCCGGGATATACTTGGCCAGGCGGCGGGCTGAGATGTACCCAGCCTCTACACCATGCTAGCCTCTCGGTCAGGCGACGGGCCGAGATGTACCCGACCTCTGCACCATGATGGTCCCTTTTCCTTTGCCTGCTGGACTTGCGCGCGCGTCTCCTTCCCTCTCCTTCCCTCTCCGCCGGCATGTTACCCATACACATTTTATATGTTATTAAAGTGTAAAAGTGAAAATAACATCTTTCATCGATGGAATTTTTGTGCAACCCAAAAAGGAAATGAAACCTTTCTTTTATATGAATTATATTATTATATATTATTATATTATTATATTATATTTTTTAATTAATTGTTCCATATTTTAATGTTAATTTCCGTATGTATGTTAATGTTTATTTTATATAGTTTGTGGCTTTATTCATTTTACTAACTTTAAACTTTTTGTGATATATTTTTGTTATATTATATTTGCTTAACATAATATGTGTTATTAGTAGATGAAGGTTTTGTTATTTGAAATGTCATAATTTATGCTTTATGGACGGCACACCTGCTAAGAGATTCTTGAAAAGGTCTTAAAATAAACCGTGGATGGAATACATTTTATGCAATGCAATAAGTAGACGTTGTTGAACAACTTATTTTGGATTGTGGGTTATAATTACAATATTTATGAATATGAAGAATGGATTTCTTCCTACAGAAAACAAATTTGAACATAAAAAAATTACTTTAACTTTTGTGAATTCATTGCTAATTCATTATTAAACCAATAATGCTTTGTAAATTATGCTTCGAGGTCTTTAAACGATTATAAGATCATTACCATTATAAACAATATTAGACTATAACATTATTAGTCCATTATAAATAATATTAGACATTACACTATAAAAGTTTTGTACTATATACAACAGTATTAATAAGAGTAATACACTATAACTATTACACTATACAATAATGATAGTATAATCAATCATAGGGTTAAACTATTCGACTATTTGTGGATCATCTGTTCTGTACCAAATCACAGACATGTCAACGATATAACGTGAATAGTAGTCTTAAAATCAGTTGAAATTTTGGTATTGCTAAACGAATGATTTTAAAAAGTAGTGAGATGGTAAGTGTCAAACTATTTTTTATGTTTGTGAATACCAAAATCGGACAAGCATGGATGCTAAAAATTCAAAGTATGCAACAATGAGAAGGAAATTCATTCTTCGTCAGAACTTCCAAAGAAGGACGAATCAAAATTGTGGTTTTATTTATTTATTTATTTATTTAATTTAATTTATTACTTTATAATATCTAAATGATTTCTTCCTATTATGAATATTAAAAGTTAGATGAATAATTTTTTGTATAGGTGGAATTGAAAATACGGCCCCATTACCTGAGTTCCATTCTGGTAACTTAGGTTAGTTTGTAAAATAAGTAACAACTCATATTTAAAATATAACTTTGAAGTTTATCTTTACTAGAAGAAAGTAACGAATGTTACACGTAAAGTTATTCAAAGGATGAAAATGACAAAAGGAAGTTCGTTCTCATTGAAAATCTTAAAAAGCAATCAAGTAGAATAAAATTTTCTTATGGATGTTATTGACTTTTTGAATTTTGTCGATGTATTTATTGATGTTCAAAACAAGATACATAAATCTCAAAATAGAAATCCATTATCCTAGTTTAATTGTGGTAAGTATTCATTCATTTATTCGGTTTCAAAGTATTATTTATTGGGTCTTACTAACTAGTGTACTAAGGGCACTGATTAAGGTAATTAATATGCATTGAATCTTATAAGAAATATATAGGTGTACTATACCTAGGCGGACCAAGGTAACTACACGACCAAGACCGCCTAGGTATAGCCCCACAAATAAGATCAGTACATGAGTAACCAGTTAAGTAGGATCACATAACGGCCCAAGCCACCTATTGTAAAGGATACTACATAATAACAAGTTGCTAACTTCAAACTTAGAATATCACAAACAGGCCCCTAGTATCAACAACCCTGACACAGGACTTGGCTTGGCCTAGGCCCATCTAGGCTCCGAATGTTGGCCCAACATAGCTGGGAGGGCCCAGCCCATAAGGATGGCAGACATAATTAATGACTCTATAAATACGTGTGGACCCCAACAATTAGGGGGTACGCTTTCATTAATTCTCTAATCTGATATTTTACTTCTGAAGATCTCTTTGCTGACTTGATTATCGGAGTCCCCTCCGCAGGTAACCCCTTAAGGGTCTGGACCACCTACGTTAGGAGATGACATGTACAAGTCAAGAAGGAGCCGGCTCGAGAGATCAAGGATTGAGGTAAGGAATTATTTGTGTTCCTTAATATCTCTTATTTGTTCTCTGTAGGAATAATAGGTAAGTGTAATATTAAATTAAATTTGACCTAATCACCATTAATCCAATCTTATTTTATTTAAAAAACAAAAATGCCCATAAATAAAATTTAAAAAATAATAAACAATAAAATAAATATGTTTTAATGTTGTTAAAAATTAAATATAATTAAACATAAGAAAATTTAAATTAACAGAACAACTAGCAAAAAAAAAATATTAAACATCTAAACAATTTATTAAAAAAACAACTAAAATATCAATTTGATACTTGATCAAATTTCCTTTCTCTGACGTCTTGATAATCTTTTCCAACACTCATGTTAGCTTAACAAATCTCATGTATTAATAAAACAAACAATATTTAAATATATAAAATTATTAACTATAAATACATAAAACAAACAATATAAAAAATTTAATTATCTAAACTTTTAAGTGAAACACCGAATTTAAATTTGCATTTCTAGAAGCATTTTTCTTTTTTTTTACTTACATTATACGATTTCTGAACATCATATTTCAAGGGACATGTAACAATGTTATGTCCATTCCCTTTACACAACCCACAACTATTCTTATTTTGTGGTAGTTCTTTTCCTCCTTTGCAACGTCTGCGTTTTGGCCGGCCTTTTGTTTTTGAAATTGGATAACAATGCATAACATCCATTTTTACTTGTTCCTTAACAACAATCTTTTGTACTTGGACTTCATCATTGTTATATGAAGCTTCAAGTTGCCATCATGATGGCAAGTAATTGAAAGGAATTACATGGCAATCTTTATGAATAAAAACGCTAAGAATATGAAGACATAATATCTCCCAAAACTCAAAATGCTTACAACTACAAGCAGCTATTTTACCATCCCAAAATGCCTCATGATTCTTACTATTTGCATCTTTATAATATTGCAACACATTTACATTACCATTTTCATCAAGAACTGATATTGAGTGCATCTTTCAAACTCCTCTTCAAACTTTTGAAAATCAAATTGTGTGAAAACATTGTAAGCTTGTTCTTGTAAGGGAGATACAAACTTCAATGAAAATTTTCTGCACTTATATAACATTATATCATGCTCGTCTTTTTGCTTAATATCTTCAATTGCTAGATCAACCTGAAATTTATTAAGAAAAATAAACACAAGTATAAAATACTAGAATACTAATATATACTATAAAATGCATCATAATTTAATTCACCTGATTTGTAAAATCTCTTAAACTTGTATGAGAATTGATAAATCTCTTAACAAAAGCATTGATACTTTCCGATCTTCCGGTGGTTGTCATCCCCACAAAAAAATAATCACAAAGATATGCAAGTGCCCAATTATTTCTTATTTCATACAATCCTTTCACATGCTTATATAAATAAAATAATTACGTGAACTTGAAAGTTACCTGCATTAACCAACAAAATGCAGCTATTGTTTCATTACGTAAGAGTGCACATCCAAAGAGTATTGTCTTTCCGTGGTTGTGTATTCCCACAAAAATACCAAATGGCATTTCATAAGAGTTTACCTTGTATGTAGTATCGAAGACAACAACATCACCATATCTTTGATACCAATCAAAACAAGGAGCAGGTGACCAATATATATGCTCACCTTCTTTCTTCATCCAATGTGTAAGTATACTGAAAGTTAGAGCAATCTTTTTTTGCATCCTCACAATAATTAAGAAGATCGACTACATCACTTCTTTCGACTCTTCTCCTAGCTTTCTCAAAAAGATTGCGGATGTCCTTTTCAAGAAATGGAAGATCACCGTGCTTCACATTTTTCTCAAGTTCCATGACTCTTACTAATTGCCTAATAGAAAGTCCACCTTCCTTTAATATGAAAATGCGTTCAGAATCCTCTTCAGAAATGGTTTGATTAGCAGGTAAAAAGCGAACCTCGGATTGATCTAGCAACATGTGGTTATGTTCAGGAACAAACATAGTGACCAACCACTCACTTGGAAATATATCATGGTACTTCTGCAATGCAATTTGTAAATGAGCTTTACATTCACATTTTGAGGAATCCCTTTTCCATTGTTCTTTTGATGGGTCTAAAACTTTCAATGATACTCTTCCTTCTCAATAGCAAAAAATATCACACCTATTTATAATTCCATTTTGTTTAACAAATCTACCTTGACGAACTGAGAACCCATGTTGATATGCATACCTCTTATAAAAGGAGTATGCTTCTTCCTTACTTAGAAAAATCTGGTGAACAAAAGGCACAACATTTATGTCTTCAAAATTTCCAATTTCATCAATTTCTTCTAAAAACTCATCAACAACGAGATTCTGTTGAATGATTGTTTCTTCTAAATCTTCAACATGCTCTAATATTCCTAAACAATCATTTCCTCAAAAGTTGTCTTCTATAGGTAATTCATTCAAATCAAAATTTCTTTCATTGTTGCTCTTATCTCTACCATTATCTCCATCCAATGTGCAATTTACCATCTACAAAGCATATTCAAAACAAAAAAGGAAAATTAATGTGAAAGAGTAGTAGAAAGACAATTTTTTCCAAAAAAAAATGTAATAATTTCATCACTGAAGATTTTTTTTTTTGCAAAACTTAAAGACATACCTTTTAGAGGTTTACTGTCTTCACGTCTTCACATTTGAAACTTTCACTCTCAAAGACTCTTGAAGTGCCATTAGAGATTTTTTTTCTTTTTAGCAGAGACTTTAAAAATTCCAAAGTCATTCTTCTCTATCAGTACCTTATTGTCTAAAACTTTAAAATGACATTTATATCATCTTTATTAATATATTTAATTATTTCAACTTTCAATATAAAAATGAAGGAACCAATGCAAATTAATTATCCTTAACCAGTGCCCTTAGGGCACTAGTTAGCATTCTCCTTGTAACACCCCATTTAATTTATAATCATGATTAAAGGAAGTGTCACACATGATAATACAGAAACACAGTCTTGGAGTTTAAACACTACTCCATACAATAACCAAGGCACACAAATATGCCACAACTAAACCAGATACAATGTTCATCAGTAATCAAAATAGGAAATTAAAAGACAGACTAGTACATGGGCCATAACCCCAAAAAGAAAGTCCAAAGCAGTAGAATCCAGCCTAGATAGCTAAGCAGCGAAATCATCTTTTCCTTGTTGACCTCGAGTACCTCTCACATCTGCTCGCATCAATAAATTGATGATCATCACATAAGTAGAAGAACAACATACAAAGCAATCAAACAAACAAATGGTAAGCTAGAGTAGAAACAATTTATCAAGTAATCACATGCTATTACATAATCCAAACAGTATTCATCAACCAATCATGTTATGACTTCTCAAGCAATACACTAGACTCAGACTCGACTCATCTGGATTACATATAATCTGGTCGGATTCAACAGATGCTTGCACTTGTGGTGGATTACCCTGCTCACCCACGAGCTGCTCACCCCCGAGCTAAGTGTTACAAGTATTACAAAGTTTTAATCCCCCATATACAAGGTTATCCCTTAATGAGTTTCAGGTCTCTTGTTACTCTCACCACAAGAGTCAATCTACTCTAAGTGACACTAACTGACTCCTTAGAGTGTCAGGATGCAACCTTACCTTGAATCCTTACCAAATTATATAGATGGGGCACCGCTATGAATCCCCACTAACAGGGGTCATGGAATTACATCCCGACCACTTAAGCACGACCAGGAAGTCTCACCTAGAGACTCGTGGATTTACGTACTGATAGCATACCAATCACATTCCAAATAAACAAATAATATTAATCATGCATTTAACACCTCACGCCATCCTTTGTAACACATCCTCATTCATGTTCCATGTTGATTTCATACCATCCCATTCTTCCCAATTCGGGGATATAGAACTTCACCTCATACCAATACCATGCCATCAATGTAACATTATTGTTCATACTGAAT
>Ga0099823_1003307_pt1 | contig 15183 bp, 7 predicted proteins | sample CowpearedBW_FD_76831 | JGI IMG/M metagenome (GOLD analysis project Ga0099823, IMG submission 76831) | Root nodule microbial communities of legume samples collected from California, USA - Cow pea red BW | ecosystem: Host-associated > Plants > Roots > Nodule | place: USA: California | collected...
GTTAATTTTTATTTCTAAAATATATCTTTTTTTTCCAATACATTACATAAAATATATATATATATATATATATATTTATATATTTTTTAAATTTATATTAAGAAATATGAAAACGTAAGAAAAAATAATAAACTAAAAAAAGATTTAAAATTTAGAAAAAACATAATTTAAATAAAGTTAAAACACAATTAATATTTTTGTTTTAAAAAAGTTAAATATTTTTTTTTATTTCGTTTTTTTTTTAATTATAATTATTTTTTCTTTAGTTTATTATTTCTTTGTTTTATTTATTATTTGTCTTTTAATATATATTTAATTTTATTTATATATAATATATTTTGGAAGTATATATATATATATATATATATATATATATATATATATATATATATTTATATTAAAATGCGGAAGCATGAAATTTTACTTCGATGTCAACTTATGAAAGTATTCTTCATCAAAAGTCAATATTCATAAACAAATATCAAAAGATATTTTTGTGATTTTAAAATTATTTGGAGATGCAGATAATTTTTGTAGGTACCGAAAGAAAGTCCCAAATCTAATTCAGAAAATATTGTAAAATGTATAATTTTGGATTAATTGTTGAAAACATCCAAAATACTTCTTTTGTTACATAATGATATTTCTAAAATAATTTAAAATATATTAAATAGATAATCGATTCAACTTAATAAATATTAATATATCTTATTTTTATATAACAAAAAGTAAAAAAGTTAGTCTTAATACAAAAATAAATTTTAGTTTTATTAATTTTATTAATGATTGAGATAACCAAACAAGTGCTTAGTATTTAGTATTTAGTAATAGGTAGAAAATTATAATAATTTTATAATTGTTCTAACCTTACATATATTTTAGATTCACTTAAGAGCTTTGACTAAAAATTAATTGCATATTAATACTATTTTTTTTTCTTTGTTTGAGAAATGTGACAACTATAAACAATCATACTTAATTATTTCAACTATTAGTAAAATTAAAAAAATTAACAAAAATATTTTTCTTAAACATTTTTTTATTGTTATACTAAAAATAAAATATTATACACTAAAGGGACTATTTACCATATATATATATATATATATATAATATTTATTCATAAATAAAACTTGTAAATATTTAAGCTCTTAAAAAGACCAAAGAAGGTTCACCTAGTTTAATCTACAAGTGACTAATCATAGCTTTCCACTTTATTTTAAGTTAAAGTGGCGCACTCAATTCTAAATAAGATAAGAAAATCATATCTAGTGAGAAATGTGTTTCCTCTTTATTTTTAATTATTTTTACTAAAGATTTTACTTTATTTTAAAAAGATATATACCTTTTTAATGAGATATCTTTACATTATTATTATTTTAAAATTTAATTAAATGTATTTATATATATTACATTGTTATATGTTTATAAAATATATAAGCGATTCTAATATTTATTTATATTTTAATTAATTTTTTAATAATCAAATTTAGATTTTTTTTAAAATACAAATTTTAATTCTTTAAAATTTCAATTAATTTTTCACAAACAGGTGTGTAATAAATAATAAAACACATATTAACATTTTAAATGTGACTATATTTAAATTTATTTTACTTTATATTCAATATGTATTCTACTTCTATTCAATATGTATTATAAATAAATATACGACTATTTATATGAAAAATTAATTAATATTTTAAAAATTAAATTTAAATCATTAAAAAAATGAATGAAACATAAATAAATATTAAAAATATTAATAACTTTTTTAATAAACTTGTAATATTGCATTAAAATTTAGAAATATCAGTTACAATACTAATGTTATAAATAAGTACATTTAAATATATCTATCTATAATATATTTTAGAGAGTGGGGGTGTTTTAATAAGAAAAATTTCATTTATAACTATTAAATATGTATTGATGAAGAGAAAAAAGAATGATTGTAGTACGGTTTTCATATTGGAATAATTATAATTATTAAATATATATATATATATATTTATGTTTCAGCCACTGAGGTTTGTTATGTACTCTTGAGGGCTTATTTTCTGGTTAACCCGTATTGTATCATATTCAAAAAACACCCCTACAAAATCAAAGACTACTTGTCACCAAAAATGTAATGTAGGTCATCATCACTCCATATCCATGCAGCCTCAGCCCTCCTCTGCTATCCTTAAAATTGAAAACTGCATTATTAACTACGAAGAATAAGGATAGTTGCTCATAAAAAAATTAAAAAATACAGAAAGTACATATAAATTCAATGTGCAGCACAGGAAAGATAATATTTCACCTATATAATACCAAAACTCAGCTGCATTCCACATTTTAAATATATGTCACCAAAATGAGCATAGTGTTTTCATGAAACCCACATGACCAAATTCCATGATTTATATATCTGAAAATAGTCCATCACAGAACAAAAGATGAATATATTGAAAGATCCAAAAACAAGTTTGAAAGGTTTAGTTGTTTAGTTGTTTCATTCTAACTTTTTGAGCTCTAAAGAAGTGAAAAACATCGGGAATCCATGTTGCTTGAATTTGTTCATTTGCATAATCAATCTTTGAGTGTGTTTCATTTCTTCTAACATAACCAAGACAAGGGAAACTTGATATTAGAGCCCCAAAATCTGTTTTATTAGGTATTCTTCCACTTAGAAAGGACCTGAGAAAATCCACTGTAACAATAAATCAGTAATCAACATAGCTCATAACACTGTCAAGCATGATAGACCAAGAACGTTGAAGTAAATAGGCATTTTAGTTAGGAAAAACTTGATAGAGGCTTATCAATTACTCTACATGTACCCACCCAAGAACAGCTTGCACAAATCTCAAGAAGGGTTGAACAGTTTCACATTTGACAGAATTGTAACCAAGATAGAGATGACAGAATCTGTATGCTGTTAGTTAGTAACCGGTATAAAGCTTATTGAGAGACATTTACTTCCTTGATCAGTAGGACTAAAGTATGTAAATCCATATGTTATTCAGAGACATATGTATCCCATCCTAATTTTCAAGCCTAACTAAATTATCCTCAAGAGTTGTGCCTAAGTTAATAATATTTTTTTTTCTGCATCTCTTGCTACTCTGCTATACCAATAAAAACATCAATACTAATAATATAATTTGCATATAAACAAGTTTCATTATGTAACGTTTTCATGTTCCTAACGCCAGTTCAATCTATCCCAACACAGATGATGGATGGACCTGCTTTACATATTTACATATTGAAAACACGATACATAACTTTGCATAACATATATCACCATTCTAGTGCATTTTAGTTAGATCAGTTTGTACATCCAAATCTTAACTTTTCTTCCTACATGTTGGTTACGTTCAAATACGCATTCAAGCACCAATCAATCAGCATGTATTGCAGCTATAAATTTGAAAATCAAATATAAAGGTCAGAACTCGAAACTAATTACAAACAACACATACCTGCTCCAAGTTTTCAACCTTTTCAGATAAATCTCTACTCATATTTTCATTATCCATGTTTAATGTTTTCACACATTTGTTTCTTCGTCTTCCCTGGTTCAACTTCTGAAAAAAACATAAAAAGTAAAAGCAAATAAATAAAAAATTTCAATTCTTTTTTTAAATAAAAATAAATAAAATTACCTGACAACAACAATTCCTCATTTTCTTGCATCAACGCTTCTAAGTCTGTGGAACGCTTACAATGAAACATTTCAATCTCCTCTTTAATGTCTTTCAAGAGGATATTCATGACCCGACGATCGTATCGCAAGTTGTCTTCAAGAGCATTTATATGATTATTGTGCTCTTTCTACTGGGTTTTAAATTTATCATAATCCATGCCTATCAATGATAATTAACAATTTTCAATATCATCATAGAAATCTAAATAGTAAAAATAGATTAGAAAAAGAAAAGAAAAACAGGACTTATTCATATATTATTCGAGATCGTGTAATAATTTTTCAATTGCATGATACGTAACTTACAAAGTAAGAGAGGTAATTGTGATGTTCAAATGAAACAAAGGAAGCAAATTGATGATAGCCCATATATGAGAGATAATGAAAGTGTTAAGAGTATATAAAGCAGTGATAAAGAAGAGTAGTTGCCAAGCTGAGTAACGATGGCGTGTGATCCAAGTGGGGGCATTAAGGTGATGGAAGAAGCAATATTGAACTGAGTTAAATAGACTTAAGTGGTGTGACTGTGTACTTATATAATAATATTTGTATACATTTGTATCAATGTATCTTAAAAAAAAAATCGCACAGCCCAAAAACAGAGACCAAACACTTCACGGCCTCCCCAAATTATAAAACAAACAAGTATGCAATGTCCTACAAACCAGCTCCAATTTTCTCTCATCTCTGCCCATGCATCCTTTTTCAAACTCTTAAAACACAAGACTTCATTCTTTTGGAAACCAATATTTGCCGAAGGCAAGAAAACTAGAGCAACAACTACTAGCTGCCTTTTTAACATAGCCTTGCTAGATGGATTGTTTAACTTAGTCCTTGTCTATCATTTTACTAAGACTCTACCTCAAAGTTTAGGGAATTAAGTGCATAACATTCAGTAATGAATTACTTTCTGACAGCTAAATGCATTTTTGTAAGTCAACTTTAGAGTTCAAGAATAAAACAACCATGAAAATACAATATTTACAAGTATTCTTCCCTTTTGAAAGGACCTGAGAAAATCTACTGTGACAGTAAATCAGTAATCAACATAGCTCATAACATTGTTAAACATGGTAAGACTAAGAACGTTGAAGTGAATAGGCATCTTATCAAGGAGAAACTTGATATTGGCTTATCAATTGCTCTACATGTACCCACTCAAGAACAGCTTGCACAAATCTCAAGAAGGGTTGAACAGCTTCACATTTGACAGAATTGTGACCAAGATAGGGATGAAGAATACATACTCACTATCTTGCAGAGGGGCGTAAGAATCTATATGCCGTTAGTTAGTAACCTGTATAAATCCCAAAAATCATGGGAGTACAGCTTACTGAGACATTTACTTCCTTGATCAGTAGGACTAAAGTATATAAACCCATAGATTATTTAAAGAAATATGTATCCCATCCTAATTTTCAAGCCTAACTAAATTATCTTCCAGAGTTGTGCCTAAGTTGAATAATATTTTTTTTCAGCATTCTCTTGCTTCACTCTGCTATACCAATAAAAGCATCAATAGCAATAATATAATTTGCATATAAACAAGTTTCATTAGTAACGTTTTCATGTTCCTAACGGTAGTTCAATCTATCCCAACAGAGATGATGGATGGACTGCTTTATATGTTGAAAACACTGATACATAACTTTGCATAATAATATATATCACGATTCTGGTGCATTTTAGTTAAATTAGTGTGGAGATCCAAATCGTAACTTTTCATTCATATATATTGGTTACTTTCAAATACTCATTCTAGTACCGATCAATCAGCTACAAATTTAAAAATTAAATATAAAGGTTAGAACTCTGGACTAATTACATTAAATATTAACAAACATTAAATAAAATATCACATACCTACTTCAACTTAACAATCAGTTTAGCATGCTTTGAAAATAAACCTGCAATCGTATCTGTAGTACTCTTTTTTGATGTCTCCATTTCAGCATCCAGCATTGAGATACGGTCATAAGCTTCCCCCAACAACCTTTCTCCCTCCATCTTATCAGTTTTCAGCTTTTCTAAAGTTTTGTTTATTTCCTTCATCTCCCCACGTATCATTTCTCTCTCTGTTTTCATTGATTTAACATCTGAAAAGAAAAACACATCAAAAATAAAAACAAATAAATAAAAAATTTCAATTTTTTTTAAATAAAAATAAATAAAATTACCTGACAATAGTTTCTCATCCTCTTGCCCCAAGGCTCCTATGGCTTCAGAATGTTGAGCATGACTCGATTCAATCTTGACGGAAAGGTTTTTCATGAGCATATTTATGGACCCGCTGTATTGCATATTGCGTTCCAGAGCACTTATGTTATCACTGTGCTTTTTCAGCTGAGTTTTAAAGTTATTCACATCCATTCCTATCCATGATAATTAACAATTTTCAATATCATCATAGAAAACTAAATAGTAAAATTTGATAAAAATAAAGAAACATGACTCATTTATATATAATACAAGATGATTTGTAGCTTCCAAAGTAAGAGAGGTAATTGTGATGTTCAAATGAAATAAAGGAAGCAAATTGATGATAGCTCATATATGAGAGATTATGGAAATGTTAAGAGTATAGAAAGCAGTGATAAAGAAGAGTAGTTGCCAAGCTAAGTAAAAGAGGCTTGTGATCCAACTGGGGGCATTAAGGTGATGGAAAAAGCAATATTGAATTGAGCTAAATAGACTTAAGTGGTGTGCACCGTGTACTTCTATAATAACATTTACATATATAGTTGTATAATTGTATCTTAGAAAAAAATCTCTCAGTCCCAAAAATAAAACCAAACACTATACGGCCACCCCAATAATAATAATAATAATGCTTCAACCATCACCTTTTTACACTTACACTTGTCTAAACACTCTCATCTTTTCTAACTGCACCACTTTATTTCCTAAGCTCTTTATGTTTTCTCTTCCTAAATATTATGGAAATCTTATGGAGTACCAATAGAGGTTGAAACCATGCATGGTCTCATTTAAATGGATTTGCTAATGCGTCTGCAATGACATGGCCTTTTCCAACCGACCCCTAAGACACTGTTGCAAAATTATTCCTATGCATTGATATTGCATTTGGAAACTTGAAGTCAGAAGAGGAAAGTATGAGCTTATGAACTTCTAAGCCTGAAACTGGTTCAATCATTTCAAAAACTGAGGGTGGAAGAAGTCCCCAAATTGGTGAAAAAGGTAAAAGACTTTAATGTCAAGCTCTATTCAGTTTCAAATCATTAATAATAACTTCCTAATTTATTTTTTCTTGACAGAAGTAAACCTCCAATTGAATTTACTGGAAAACCAAAACTAAGATAAAGAAACGATGAAGTAATCAAAGCTATTTACTTTGATGGGAAAAACATACACAATAACACAACACAATTGACTCATCATACACAATAACAATCCATAAACATGAGAAAAGCAACGCAAACCTAATCCAAAAACAACATGATACAATAAACAATTTGAAATTGGATGAACACAAAACCGCAATTCAACAGCAGAATCATTCAACACAATCAGTCCAGAAACAGCGGAAAATCACAACGTGAAATAGGGCAACATCGAAAAATTTGGGTTTTCCATTTTGAGAAATCAAACTGACCTCAAATTTGCAGTTTCGTCGATGTCGAGAGTCGGTTTGGAAACGAAACTCTGGATCGAAGGATGAAGGTGAGGCCAACTTTTCGTTCTGCATTTTTAAAGTTGGGCCCACCTACGAACTGGATCCAAAATAAGTAATTAAATATTAAAATCTTTAAAATTAATTTTATTGCTATATTAGTATTTTACAATTTTATTAAATATAACTTCGTCACTATTAACAATTTTATTTAAAATAATTAAAATTTGTAGTAGTTAATATACACTTAGAAAAATGTTTTTTTAGCAATTATTTTGTGACGGTCAAAAAAATTGTTAAAATTATATTTTATTCCGGTTAATTTTTTAGCCGTCACAAATTTATATGTATTATTTTAAATTTGGTTATTTTCTTTACAAGTTACAATATTTTTTATACTATAATAATTTGTAGCATAGCTCCTTCATTAGTACGAAGTCTTCTTCTTTCGTTCTTCTACTAATCTCTACACAGTTTATGAAACAAAAATCGTGGCTCTACTGAACTTTTCTCCCTTCTAAACATTCTTCCGAGCATGAACTGAACGACAGCAACGAGGACCGCGAGCCGTATGAGTGTTCGGAGGCAAAGGATCTGAATCCAATATACGTTGTAGATGTTACGGTTACGATTGTGATTTGAGTATGGAAATTGTATCTGACGTTTTGAGATTATTGTATTGTGGTGTCGATTATTGATGCAGATTGAAATTCGAAATAGTGATATGTTAGAATTTTTATTTTTTATATCATGTTTTAGGAAATATATGCATTAAAAAAGTGTAACAACTAAAATTAAGGGGTAAAAACATTATAACAGGGTTTAAATTTAAATTATAGGGGTAAAAACATTATAATAGGGTTGAAACGTAAACAAAAACATCAGCGACTAATGAATTGCATCGTAAGGATAAAAAAACACTTAAAAGATGCTTTTAGTATTGACATACATTATAAAGAATTTAAATTTGCTTACAACGAGCAGAGGTGTGCAAAACTTCTACAAAGTACTAAAGGTTCCAGAACTATCGGTAAATAACAGGTGTTCAAGAACTGTCAGTACATACTAAGGGTTCTAAAACTGACGATAAATACTAGGGGTTTCAAACCGCCGGTAAATACACAGGATTTCAAAATCGCTGGTAAGTACTACTTTATCAGAGATTAGTTGAAACTACCAGTAATTCAATAACGACAATGGTTTTTATAGGGAAAAAGTAAAAAACGGATAACTTCTTTAGCAGTGGTTAAAACATCCGAAAATGCAAAAAATAACTCCTAATATAAATTATTTTTCTTGTAGTGATTTTTAGAGTTGTCAAACCGAGTAACTTGGCTCGACCTGATCCAACTCGGTCCGATCCACCACGAGTTGTCCACTTAGTGAACCAATCTAACCCGGCTCACTTATTAGTGAGCTAAAAAAATTTGAACCCAGCCCGACCCACCATGGGTTGACAGGTTAAATGGATTGGTTCACTGACTCACTTAATTAAAAAGAATACAATTTTTTTTCTTTAGCTCAAAAAAACTAAATTATAATTATGAATAAAATCTAAATAAACATTAATAGAATCAAAATACAATTCAAAAAGATGTTAAACTCCAAATACAAATTAAAATCACAAAAATACAAATTACCAATGTGTTAGATAAAAAAACAACCTAATTTGACTTAAATGCAAAACCTAATATAATAAAAAATATTTATATGATCTTTTATATCCGGATCGATAAAAATAAAAAAATATTAAAATAACGATTTCAATTTCGATCTTTGTTAAATTTAAAATTCCTAATTAAAAATGTCAAAATCTGTAAAAGTATGTTTGAATTTAAAATTTAAAATCCAAATTATTCTACAAAAATTAATTCTTTTTACTATATTATTTTAATACTCTTAAATAACTTTCACATGTTTTTAACATATGAAAAGAGTCTGTATTTAGAATATAAACAAATTCGTAATAATGAAAAATTCAACAAATTTATTGGTTCTTAAAAATTAATATTTTAGTATAAAAATTCATTATATTTAATAATAATATAATAATATCATAACATTATAATAATAAAAATTAAATAGTAATATAAAATATAAAATAAATAATATAATAATAATATTGATAACAAATTACATAATTAAACATTAGAAATAGCACTTCATTAAAATTGCAATATAACTACGTCAAATTTAAATAAAAATTTTAAAAGTAAATTTAATAATGTAGGTATAGATGTAATATTAAAAGTGAAAATAATAAAATTTTAAACTTTTGAAGATAAAAAAGAAGTAACTAAACATTTCAATTTCATTTTGTTTCTAAAATTTAGATTCACATTGTTAAAGATAAATTTAAAATGATAAAAAAGTTTGAATTTGAGAATTGAAATTACAAAAGATTGTAAAACTTTGGTAACAAAATTTGTATTTGATATTTAAAATGAAAAAACGGTAAAAGATTGGAACTTTCATTTATTGCAAACCTTTTTCAAAAGAGTTCACATTTAAAATAAAAACAAACTTTAGCAACAGAAAAATCTAAAACATTTATGCGTTATTAAAAATATAATAATATATTAAAATAAATAATAATACTTAATAATAATAACATAATATTACAAATATAATAATAAAATTGAATTATTATATAAAAATTAAATAAATAATAATTAAATTGACATCTTTAATAAACTAAAAATAAATTAAATAATTAAATATTTGAAAAATACTCAATTTAAATAAGAGTATACTTATGTTAAACTTAAATAATAACTTAAAAATTCATTTCTATATTATAGACATAATCATATTATTAAAATGTGAAAATCATGAATTATTTAAAAAAATTTAAATATAAAAATAAGTAACGATTTCAATGTCAATTTATTTTTTTAATTTTAATATCATTTTTTTTAAATTAAGATTCATATTATCAAAAATATTAAAAATTTGAAATTCAGAATATATGATAATAAAGTTTAAATTTAGAATTTGAAATAAAAAAATTGTAAAACTGTGGTAATAAATTTGAATTTAAAATTCAAAATCCAAAAAATTAAAAAATTATAATTTTTTTAATGAATATTTTTAATGTTTTTAAGTGTACTTTCGCATATTTTTAACCTATGGAGAATAATTTGCATTTGAAATGGAAACAAAATCTAGAAACCGGAGAATTAAAAATATTTTATTTTTCTTAACATTATAATAATATATTATAATATGTAATAATATTTAATAAAAATATTATAACAATACTAATATAATAATAATAATTAAAATATGATGTAAAATAATAAATAAATTATTAAGTAATGATGTCATTAATGTACTAAAAATAAATTAAATAATAAAATATGTGAAATAATACTTCATTTAAAATTATAATATATTTATGTCAAATTTTAATAATAATCTAAAAATATTTAATAAGAGGTGTATAAATTAATCTTATAGGATTGTGATTTTTTGTCAAGAATTGTATTCTTTTATTTATTTTTTTGTTTTTAATCTCATTTTAAATGCATTAAAGTTATACGTGTTCAACATGTGAACATTAAAATGAAGTTATCCATATTGAAATTCAAAATATTTACGTTTCAAGTTTGTCCTTTCTGTTAAGTTTGGGTTGACGCCGTTAGAGGGAGTGTCACATGTCAGTTTCTCAATTTTTTGATTTTTATTTTTATTTTTTTGAATTCTTTTAAAAAAATCAAAAAAACTGCCACGTGTCAAGCTGTCGTTGTGCCACGTGGCAGTGACAGAGTGATGTGGTAGTGATAATGTCAGGTGTCAGTGTTATGCCAGATGTTATTTCCTTAGTCTCAATTTGTCCCTGTATTTCAATTTTTGTCTCAATTTAGTCCTTATTTTTGTAAAAATAATCCAATTTCGTCCCTCTCCAAATTAAAACAAAAATTAATTTTTATATAAATGTTATACAAATATTTTTATTAAATTTGATATTTTTATTATATATTTTTAACATAGCTAAATTTATTTAAAATTGTATTTCACATTCAACTTTACTTAAAATTGTTTTAAAATTTTAAATTTATATGTTTTTTATTGTTACATGAACTAGTTAATTTATGATTTTTTTCTATTAATATTATTTTCTATTAACAACTTTAAAACAATTCGGGTACCAAGTTGAGATTTTGACTCCAAAATGGGGATCAAAGACATGATTAAACGAACATAATATTATCAAATATTATATATTAGGAGGATGATTGTTTCTTCAATATCAAATACTTTGAAATAAATTATAATTGTTTACATTTTAGATTAGAATACCAAATAAAATTTCATGAGAACCAAAACTTTCATGAGAACCAAAACATTTATTAAATTTGCAAACATTAATGAAATCTAGTTGATAAAGTTTAGAACTATTTTTAAAAAAATATGAAAGGAAAACAAATATTCAAATTAAAATATATTTTAAATGTTTGTTTACTTAAATTTTTTAAATTCTAATGAATCTCTTTTTTATACACTAATAAAAATTATAATACATTACTTGATCAAAATGGCGCAAAAAAAAAATAAAAATAAACATAATAATAAAATTTTGACATAAATCTTGTATCTTTTGAACTCCAATATATGTTGGATGGTGATAAAAAATATTCATGAAAATTACATTAAATTTTTATATTGTAGTAAATACAATTTATTTATACAATTATAGTGAAAAGGATTACAATATGATTGATAATGAGTTAGAAAATAAAAAATAATTAGATAAAATATATCAAAACAATATTTTATATGATGAAAATAAACAACAAATAAAAATATTAAAAAATTAACAAATATGTGTCTTAAAAACAATGAGAGATTATTGAAAGAAATTGTATAAAGAAAAACAAATGTATAATTAAGGGTATGATAAGATGAAAAATACCTCAGAGATCTAAGAAAACTTATCAAATATCAACATATATATACTCAATGGTTGAGAAATAACAAAAATTATTTTAGCGAAACAAAATAGTTCTTTAAATGAAACAAAAATGAATAATAATAAGTAAATAAATTTTTTTTATATTACATAGTAAATGAAAAATTTATGCTATTAAACACTTAAATTGAGAGTATTAAACATTCTTATGTAAAAGGAAAATATACAATAAATAAAAATATTAAAAAATAATAGAAATATTCAAATGTGAGACATAAAAATGGCGGGGACGGGTATTATGGCGGGGATATGTACATCCCCATACCCATCACCATACCCAATTGAAAAAGTCGGGGATTCCCCGTACCCATACCCAGTCAATGTGGGGATTCCCCGTCAAAACGGGGACGAGTTCGGGCAATACCCACGGGGCGGGTGTATTTGCCATCTCTAGTTTTATTTATATCAATAGAGCAAATTATCTTTATTAACAATTTAATTTTGATGAAATTTTTTTAATCTATTTTAAACAATTTAAGAAAAATGATATCAATATTTTGAAAATCAAAACTAAATTGAAATTTACAAATTTGAAGGATTAGTATAATATTTAAAATAAAACAATCAGAAAAAAAAGGTAATTTAATCTAAAATTTATTTTGATACTTATATATGTGGGCTATGATATTGTTTAAATGTTTATTTTGTCCTGTTACATGATGGGATGGATGCATATCACAGAATTTGGATTCTCTGTTGAGTTTTTTTGTGTTCTTCCTCTACTTTGCCTTCATAATATATTGATTATCATTAATTTTAACGTTTTAAAATATATTAAAAATATATTTAAAATATCAATACAATATATTTTTAATGCTCAGCAGAAGACATCACAAAAAAATCAGTAGAAAATCTAGTCAGAGAAGCTACTTGATGACCCCATTTCAACCAAAGCAAGAGTAAACCTTAAAAAAATATTTATCATATATATTGAAGAAATATACTTTTAGGATATTATTTGACTCATGAGACTTATTTTCAATTCTTTTTTAGCAGAAATGTTTATCAGGGTAGGTGAGCTTGCTCAATTATTTATTTGCTACTATAGATGAAACGGTAGGTTCCTTACTAAAGTACGATTCTCCTGGTCAAAAAAGTAATATTAGGAATGATAATGGAGCTTAACCAAATAACTAAATCAGAGTTTTAAATTTGAATATGATTCATTAGAAAGATGACATTCAATGCTGAGAAGATACTCCTATTTACCTACAATACACGTGTACATAGTATAAGTAGATAGATTCTTCATTGGATCCAATTTGTTTATGTAGTTCTGGCAAGTAGAAGAATTAAAAGACCGTAGATAGCAAAACCTTAAATAATAGGGATAAATGATTATAATTAAGGTGGACATAAAATCTAGTTTGTTTGATCCGATATAGTTTTGATCTGAGCTGTTTCACTAAAAGTTAATTTTTTAGAATCTTTGAGTTTGAATTCATATTTCTTAATTTTTCAAATCAAATTTTTTATTTTATTTTTATGAATTTTAAATTTTGGACAGTCTAAATTTAAATTTAGTATTTGGATCAAACTATAATCTACTAAAATCTGAACCATGTAAGTTCCATTTTCAGTTATATATGTTTGGGCCTAGCTATTTGTGGGCCTAAGGTCGGCCCAGTAAGGGGACCCCAATACACAGAGCCAACTTCTCACTCTCACTTGGTCACTTTTTCAGAAAACAGTTTCCTCTCCTCTCTTGTCTTCTGTTAGGAGCTCTGTTAGGGCACGCTCTTCATCCACCTTCGAGCTAACGAAACCCATCTAGTACCTTATGGTAAGTTGAACTTCAGAGTTCTTTGGTCTATTCCCTCCTCATTTCGTTGTTTGGGCATGTTGGTTGGGTAGGGTTCCAAGTATTTACCTCGTTTTGCCCTGGTTTTCACTTTTCAGCTCACTACTCGAGTTCCTGGAGCTGTGGTACCCCCCTTAGTTAGGATCTGTTGCTTTTGGTGCTCAAAATAGAGGTAAGGGAAGCTAGGGTTTCAAGTTTAAAGTTATTATTTCATGTGTCTGTTCTGCTCCATGTGGTGGGTGCTTAAATGGTGTTTAAATCATGTGCAAATAGTTGGTTTACGTTCTGGATATTGCTCTGTGTTGTTTTTCTGCCTTGCATGTGTGGAATAGTGGGGGAGAAATGATATTCTCGCCCAGGCGAGCTCGTCTCGCCTAGGCGAGAATACCAGCAACTCGCTCAGGGTTCTGCCTCGAGCACTCGCCTAGGAGAGGGGCTGCGTTTTAAGTGACAGGCCAACTCGCTTAGATGAGACAGCCTCACCTAAGCGAGATATCGTGAAACCTCCTAGGACCCACTGTTGTAGGCTCGCCTAAGCGAGAGCCCGTCGCCTGAGCGAGACAACTTCTCTCGTCTGGGCGACGACTCCTAGCTTGAGCGAGGCTGCTACAACGGGTGGCTTCAACTCTGTTTTTCTCTCTGTTTTGATGGGTGAATTGTGTGATTTATTTACTTACCCTCTTCCAAAACCTGAAGCATGTGAATATATATGGTTGCTTGATTTTTATGAACTAAAAGTTGGTATGTTGGCATGAGTAACACTTGGATTTTGGTTGGTTGGTTGAGAACTTGCATGAGAATTGGATGTATGAAATAAAGGTTGTGGTTATGGTATAAGAGACATGAACTGTGTATGTGTTAGGAGTAATTCCATAAGTCTCGTGGGGAGATCTCATGGTGGTGTGTAGTGTATATGTTAAGATATGGATTCAAGTAAGGACCGCATCCCGAAACTCTAATGGGTTAGTGAGTCTCAGGTAGAGCAAACTGACCCAAGTGGTGAAAGCGGCGGGAGGCCCTAGTCTCTGGCAGGATAATGGCCTTAGACGCTTAAAGGCTAACCTTGTGTGTGGTAGGGTGAA
>Ga0099823_1003308_pt1 | contig 15181 bp, 14 predicted proteins | sample CowpearedBW_FD_76831 | JGI IMG/M metagenome (GOLD analysis project Ga0099823, IMG submission 76831) | Root nodule microbial communities of legume samples collected from California, USA - Cow pea red BW | ecosystem: Host-associated > Plants > Roots > Nodule | place: USA: California | collected...
CGCCTCGTTCGCGAGCGGCGTCGTCAGGGATGAAGCGGCGGTAAGGGCGGCCATTACCTCGCCTTGGTCCAACGGACAGACTGAAGGTCAGATCACGCGCCTCAAGCTTGTCAGACGTCAGATGTATGGTCGCGGGAAAATCGATCTGCTTCAGGCCAGACTAATCGGCGCAGAATAGAAAGCTGCACCAAAATTGCTACAGAGCCAATATTGCAGGCCGAATGACAAACGGTCTCATATCGAAGTAACGGAGAACAGCCCCTTGAGGGTTTGCGCCATCGTGAAGTCTGACGGGGTCGCGTGCAATGAAGACGCATGCTACCACGACACGACGGGCCACCTCAGCGCTGTGCTGGCCTCGATTACAAAAATTCAAATTAGACTTCTACCCATCCTCTCGCTGATGCCCAGCCTCCACTTTGATAGTAGGTGCGAAGAGCAAATTACCGGGTGCGCGTTGTACAGCATTGTTCTGCCCAAGTTGACTAGGAGCGAACACAGGGCGGACGAATGCGAGTGAGATCACATAGTCGAGACCAAAAATTACCGACTGGGCTCGTGGCGCACGTACTCCTTGGAGATTCAAGAATAGGGCGACGACACTACCGACCACGCTAGAGACGCTGGCGAGGCGTTAGTGTTGAGCACCGCGCAGCAGGCAAAGTCGCCATTGAAGGGGAGGTCAAGAAGGGAGGTCAAGATGTGTCGAGACCAAACTAATCAAAAGAAGGGGCGCAAGCTGCCGCCGTTGTGTATTGGATGGGCCGTGGCCATGGGGATCGTTCTTTTGCCGTTCCGCTCGCTTGCAGCAGAAGACAGCCAACTCAATGCTCTCCAGGCATATTGGAGAGCCCAAGCGCCTTGGTGTCCTTTCCATAGCTCCAGCGGCGATCCCGCGAAGAACCCAGTCTTGAAGGAATTTGCCTCGAAGAACGAGGATGGGGTGGGTTCAAATACACCTCCATGTAACGACGGCGACTCGATTATGTTCAACGCGCTTTTGTGCCTTGCTGGTGTCAGCGGTGAAGGAGCTGCAGGGGAGGTCGGGTGCGATGTAGTGAAACACTCTCAGACGCTAACGGAGGGATCTGCGAACTACGGCCGCTGGTGGCGGTCACCACGCCGTAATTATTTGGCCTCTCTGGGTCAGCAGCCCGAAGGTGGTTCTGAAGCAACCTTCAGCAACGATCATGCGCTGGGCGTCATGGCATATATCGCCCAAACAAAAGACGTCACAGCATTTCAAGCTTGGACAGATTGGATTAAAAACAAAGGCGGAATCTGCACGTCTCTGGTGGTGCCGTGCATGCATGGGTTGCCGCGATACTGCCCGGACGACAGATGTGGTTTTAAGTACGCTGATTGCCCGTTGCTGGACCAATTGGCAAAATACCTTGGTCTTGAGAACAAATTGTGCGCGTCTGAAAGAGTCAAGGGAGCGCAAGCAAGGGCGTGGGCCCTCGCAGACGTTTTACTGTTGCCCTTCAATTCTTTCCTACTGCCCCGACTCAACGATATTATCGATAAATATGGCGCAGGAAAACAAGGGGCCCATTCGGCAGGAAGGATTACAATTATCGGCGGATATTGTTTATGCGCGTGCCGGCGATAACGCATTCTTTGACTTTGTCGCGAATGGCCCAACACCTGAAGTTAAGGAAAAAATTACTAGCACCTGCCCCGCTAAGGATAATGATGTCTCTCACGCCAGGTTCCAGTGGATTTGGGAACGACAAAATATTCCGGAAACCGCAAAAAAACGATGTATTGGGATTGTATATTTATTGCGAATGAATTTCTGAAAGGTGGTTATCCCCCAGTAACTGCCGTACCAGGCATGGTAGAATTAGCAAACGATATTGCGGACACGAGGAAGCTCTTTCATGCGGCTTGCACGGACTGCAAGGACATTGACTGCTCTGGGCGCGCTATTGATTGGGCCACAAGACAGCCGTAGAAAAAGTTCTTTGTGAGGTGAGCAAGAAACAAACGATGATGAAATGCGAAGGAAAGAAGTTCGTTTGTACAAGCACCTGCCAGTAGGAGGTGGGTGGGAACGCGAAGCTGCTGATCGTTAGCGATGGTGCTCGATGGCACATCGGGCGAGCTTTGTGCGTGATCACCGCAGGGGCGTTCGATGGAGATCAGCTCACAATTGCGACCAGAAGCGTGGTGTTCGATTGGTTTATTGGTTTCGCAATCCAGCATCCAGGAAGCTCGTAACCAGTGCTCTTTATAAACGTCGCGCACGTAAATGGAGGGGGCATAGTCTCAGGAAATGGAGATATTGATAGCGATAGATGTGCGCACGACGAAGCATTCGGGAGCAGCCTCGAGATCGAAGGGTAGATGTGACGCCGCTTGCGCAGGGCGGCCCGCCAGCTGGCGGAAGAATACACTGTGTAAGATCAGGTCGGATATCTCTAGTTCGGCATTGGAAACAACGCATACCTGTTCGTCAGATTGGCCGAACACCACTTGTATGCACCATACCTCGAATCGAACACTTGAGCTCCCATTATCCGAGAGTTCAAATAGATGCCGCAAATCTGCTCGACCTTAGCGGCGATATCTTTTTCAAACACTTCAATGGCCGCCAAACCCTTGTCAGCGTCGTTCGACAATCGCGGGTCGAGCGATTTGGCCTTCTGTAAGGCATCTTTCGACGTAAGAACCCAGCGCTTGGCTCTCCCGAGATTGTTGAATGCATGCTCGGAATCTATGACCATATTGTAGCCTCCCGAACTCGGGTTCATCTCTCCTGCAATCCCAGCTAAGAAGTGAGGTACTGGGTCCAACGTTTTCTTGGTTAAGGCCCATTGAGCCGCCGCCTGTTGTTGCCAGTTGCTCTTTAAGGCAGCGACTTTCAGCTCGACATCTCGAAGCCCCAATAGCGCTCCTTCGGTGTGTACGATGTCGTATTGAGCTCCGGCGCCCAAGTTGAGCGCCTGGCGCATACTATCGTACAATTGCTGCCAAGTTGTTCTCGTGTCTGGTTGCTTGGCTAAGCTGCGCTGCACGAAGTCGAATTCATCGGTTATGGCAGCTGCCTCGATTAGCTTCGGGTCCTCCCGTGAAATAAGATCTTTGATCTCTTTCAACCGCTTTGTTTGGCAATCGTCGGGATTCAAGCATCTGTTCACCTGACTGAGAAGCCGCCATTCTCCCATAGCACGGCGCAATAGTTCGAGTTGATCAGTTGCAAATTCAGTCGGAGCATTGCGCGCTCGCTGCCTGCAGATCAGCTTAGCTGTATCAAACCCAAGATCAGAATATGCAGCGTAGATCTCAACCGACGCCCTATCGGCCGAAATTTGCTCTCGCGTATTGCTGATAGTTTCGAGGAGTGCTTGTGAGGAGGCGTCGATATTTGCTGGCGTGGCAAACTTATTGCCGCGAACGAACTGGAAAGCATCGCCTAGTATAAGACTAAACACGCCTCTCTCCAGATCATTGGCAGCATTTAGGAGAAGCCCGTCGGCGCTACAGGTAATACTTTGAACAGTTTTGGTTGCCGCTGCCTGAGCCGTTTTGATGTAGGTATCAACGCTAAAGTCCAGGCGAGTCAGAGATTCGTTAATCGCCGCAACAAATTGCTTTCGGATTTCCTCTGGAAGCTTTTCGATGAGCGCTCTGGTGCCGGCGTCTAAACCTACCTCGACGCTTACTGGAATGGTCGGTAGCTGAAAATTTGGTAGCTGCGCACGGACTGGTGAAGCTACCGGCTGAATGCTCATTGCTGCGACAATGCCGAATCGACTCAGCAATCGGACAATTTCCATATGAACCTCCCAAATAAACGGAATTCCAATCAGCGCCCGGTTCCCCATGGGGAAGAATTGAGAGCAAAGCCTATATCCCGAACATTGCCGCAATCAGAATTCGTGACAATCATGCCAGCCAGAACCAACTACGCCAGTGGCCTGAAACGCCGCGTGGAGGAGCGGCGGTCACACGCGAACTGCCGGCCGCAAAGCGTGGATCATGTTTTGTCTTCATTAAGCTATAGCTTTCGACAAACTGTTGCAACTTACGAGTGAAATCAAACGGATCTTTGTTCCTCGGAAAGCTTGAGCAATTGCACAACGTCTTGGTCAGCCAGAAATGCGATTGTCCAAATCATCGATTGCATTAGCCAAGTAGGTCCGGTAGCGAAATGAGGGCCGAACATCTCGGTTCGTGCTTGCGGCTTGCCCACTGCGGATCTTCTATGATCCTGTCAACGACACTGACTGTATTTCTCCGTAGTTGCTGTTTTGCGAATAGCTGGTCGGGGTTTAACGCAGGGGAGCTACCCAGCATCTGAATATGGGATGAATATTGCGGCAGGTCGCTTGGTCGAAAAGTTGGAATGACTGAGTTTCTGCGCTTCAGAAATCTGCTGTCCTTATTAGAACAGGCGATGGAAGTCGTGCGCGCCTACGGCAATGAGGCCGAAAAGGCGCCTTTGGCGGCCTTTGGTATTTGCAATCAACCACCTGCTGAATAATATGGCCAACTACAGATTGGTTTGACTGCTAGTACCGCGCACGAATTGAAACGGTCGAAGTCAAGGGGTGAGCATGGCCGCGATGTTACGAACAACGCTTGCCATCGCGTCAATTTTAAGCGTCGACGCTGCCTTATTCCCAAATGCGCACGCACAATCAACGTGCTTAGCAGCAACAGCGAAGGAGCTTTTGTCGAAGGCTGGAGTGCCCACAAACGAAGTATCGCTGCTCCTATTGGCGCTAACGACGGACGCAACTGCCGATGCATCCCTTGATCAGGTAACGCAGCTCAGCCCAACTTTCGCGAACAGAACCGCAAATGAACTAAAGACAGAAGATAAGAACTGGGAAAAAGCCCAGGACTCTGTGAAGACAATGCCCTTAACTGAGGATACTCAGAGCTGCATTGAAAACATGCAGACGATACGTAGCAACATAAAGAAGGAATTGAGCCAGCGGGAGAAGGAAAATGTCCCGCGGAGCATGTCGCCAAATCAATTTAGAGCTTTGCAGAAGAGATAGAAGCGTTCGAGTCCGCTCAAGCGCACGCTGCTCGCTGCGTGCGCCAATCGCAGTTTCGCGCGGGCGTTCTATTGCCAAATCATTCTTCGGTACACGAAGACTTAGTCAATTTTCAAGAGTGCAAGGGTGTGAGAATTTTCTGCTCGGACTAGTTGTCGTCACCAAAATCTTGTGTCACGCTCTCTAGTTGTTTCAAGCCACTAGCTCAGAATGCGTTTTCACGTCCTTGCTCTGTCGCTTCTTTGCCACGGGTGGAGCATCCCTCGTTTGCAACGGAAGAGACCTGAAGTCGCGATAAGCAGGTCTAGCATAATGACTTCATTGAGATCACAGCATTCCGCACTTTCGAAACGTTGCCCGCAATTTAGCAACATGCCACTGCGATCTGCCATTTGCGCAAACAAGATCGCATTTACGCTGATAAGCATGTTGTACGGCCTGTGTTGTTTTCCCCAGGTGGTGCATGCAGATACTGACTGCGTTCCTCTCTCCGCGGAGCAGGCGCCTGTGTGGGACTGGAACGATCAAGACTCGTATCGCATCATTCCCCTCGATTCTAGCGGTCGCCGATTTCGAGTTGTAGGCGATGTCCTCAACATTACCGCGGACAAATTTAAGAGCATAGTTGGCAGCCCAAATGCTCGGAACACCAAGGTGGAACAACTTATATTTGATGCACGTCAACTGAATATTGATGCCTCATTGCCGTTCGAGTCGGCGAGAATTGTGTTTTTAGCCGAACAGATCCGTATAGGCCCAAATGCTGTAATTGCACTAATAGGTGCGCCGCGCCAAGGTGATGCCTACGACGGAGACTTGCTTCTGCCGAGCGGCGACGGCGTCGCTTTCGCGGCGCGACAAATTAAGTTTGACAGTCCGAAGCGTCAATTCCTCTACTTCACTACGGGTAAGAAGGCGAGACGACACGTTACGGTTATTGCAGAGGAGTTGGTGTGGGCAGGCCCTCAAGGCACAGATGGGAAGTCAAACGAGGACCAAGCGGCCGTTGCCATAAAGTCAGCGAGCCTGGATGAATTCTTGAGCGTTCCGACGAATGAACGGTCATACACTGAACTAATAGGTCCGCCAGCGACTTCTAAACTCGCCACCATTGCCAATCAGATGATGTTGTGGCCTCAGGCGTTCGCAACAAAGCTCATCGTCTCGCATGCACGCGGTGCTTACAATTCAAATTGGACGGCCGCGTTGAAAGGGGAAATCGCTCGAGAGCGGGGCACAATCGAGAGTTGGGGAAGTGCTCCAACCATTGCGGCAGTCAACAGAACTGAAGATTTTCTGGATCGGCAATTGGATCCATACGGCCGAAGTGCATCCTATGCGCCAAGTCAAGACCTTAAGTCGTTGCGAGATGGTCTAGAGGCCGCACGCAATGACCTTCGGAGTTCGGATGGGTACGTTCAGTCCCTCGAGCGAACCATAGTTGACGCGCTCAAGGACACGATCATCGACCAAAAGCAATTATCGGCAGTGCGAGACAATATCGTTTCCCAATCTAGGAAAATAGACGAGGCGAGGGAAAAGCAAATTGCGGCAAACAATGCAGTTCATCTCGCCACGCAAAAATACGACAGCGCGCTCAAATACGTGAAGCAACTCGAAGAAGGCATAAAGGAATACGTCCAGCAGCAAATTGCCGAACAAAAGGCTGGAGCCGAAAACTTAGCCAGAGCTAATTACATCGCTGTAGCGGTTTCATTGATACCGGGAGGATCGTGGTTAGGGGCATCTGCACAACTCTGGGGCCGAATCAATTCGGGGCAGTTTAACGATGGAAAGTTCTCTACCACGGTTTTGCAAAAGACGTTCGAACAAATCTACGATGATCAAAAGAAATACAATGACGCGGCTGAGAAGGTCCGGACCGAATGGAAGAAGGCGGACAACATTTACGTTGCGCGCCAGCGGGCCGCTTCTGGAGACAAGGCTGGAGCTTGGAAGGCGCTACATGGCGACGGCGCGCTGCAGCCAGGCTGGGAGCCTCCCACTTCGAGAGCTCTGCTCGTAGAGTTTGCAAAATCCATCTACGGCGTGGTGGATGCGGCAAAGAATCTATCACAAACGATCCCGCCGCCTCATGTCCTGGAGATAAAAGAAACCGAGGCTGAGGCTAAAGATGAAAGGCTTCAGGCAGCGCTAGTAAAGGCCGAAGAAGCAAACGCGGAACTAACGCGTGCGCATGATGACGCCAAGCAGGCGACTGAGGCTTACATTAATGCCACGAGTTCGCTCGAAGCCTTAGAGGAAAGCGAGAGCAACCTGCTTGGTCGCAGCCCGGTAAATGATCTCGAGAAGTCAACTAAAGCGATGCTGGCAGAAAGCCTATTGAGACAGCGATATCGTGACATTGATCGAGACTCCATAGATTTGAAGCGAGCGGCGATCTACGCGAACGGGCAGCCTGTCAACTTGGACTACAAGCTAAGTTATTTTTTCGACAGCGCTCTAAGCGAACAACTATCGTTTGTCGGGGGTGCAGACTTGATCGCCGGTGCTTTGGCCGAAGTTCGCCGACAAACAGACGAGGCTCTCGTCGTTCTGCTAGCTGCGGCAGACCGCGAACGAAAGGAGTATTCCAAGCGCTTGAGAGACGATGGCTTTTCGGAATTCGGTCCAGTTACCTTTCGTGCAGAGGCGATAAACAGCGCAGGGGCCTTTTTGATTGGCCAGCTCAACGAGAGCATTGCTCAGCAAATCAAAGTTGGATCGAAGCCTCTATTGTTTGCCATACCTGTTGCTTGGCAACAAGGACACGACCAGCATCCAAAGCGTTTTGTTGACGCCGTCATCACCGGGGTAAAGCTTAAGGCCGGTCGGTCGTTGCTGGGTAAGACTTTGAGCTTCCGTGTTGTCCACCCCGGTTTCGGCACTATTAATTTGGGGACTTCTTGTCGTATCGTGGACACCCGAGTATTGGGGCAGGACGGGACGGACTCAAGGGTAACCTCGTTTGTGGAAGGACGACCTTTCGAGACCTATGACCGGGTATCCGCTCAATTTCACGTGCAAGCCGGTCAAGATGACTTCAGGCATGGAGCGCTTCCTTTGCGAACCCAATACCAGATCGAAGTGAGAGTTGTTGGTGATCCAACTGCTAATGACTGGAAGGAAGCTCCGCAAATCGGAGAGCTGAGCATTAGTTTTGCAACTATTCAGTGAGTGAGTACTATGCGGGTTGGAAGTGTTGCTGTTTTGCTTTCCATGTTCGTTAGCCCAGCGGTAAGTGCTGACATCGATTTGGCTTCTCAGCTCACTGGTAATCCGCCGAACAACACCTTCGTCGTCGATGTCGCATCGACGGACACACTGGTGATACGGGAGAGAAATGGCCCAATCATTTTGAATGGCCGAAACCTCTGGATCATAGCCGGTCATACGAGGATCGAAGGAAAGGTCAGGATCCTTGCGTTTCCCTTAGACGGACCAATGTCCGTGGGCAGTCCTGGGGAGAACGGTAAAAACAATGGCGAAGGTGGTCCGAATGGCGCGCGCGGACGAGATGCGGGTCGTTGGCGTGGGGATCAGTCACGTATCGCCGGTGAGCCAGGCGGCCACGGGGAATCGGGCGGTGATGGTTCGGATGGAGGGCCTGGATTGCCAGCCGGAAAGATTCGGCTCGAGATTGGGAGGCTAGAGTCAGATGGAGAACTGGTAGTATTGGCGAACGGTCAAGTTGGGGGCACAGGTGCAGTTGGTGGCCAAGGGGGGACCGGCGGAATTGGAGGGCACGGAAAGAACCGTGGGTGTTCTGGGTTCGATGCTGGAGCCGGTGACGGAGGTCGCGGAGGCGACGCCGGACGCGGAGGGCGCGGAGGTAAAGGTGGTGTCGGCGGGGCGGGCGGACGAATTGAGTTCTCTTCCGCACTTAACGCTGACCACATCCTCCTCATCTCTTTGGGCGGCGCAGGTGGACTGGGTGGTCCGGGAGGACCTGCGGGAGCGGCGGCGGATGGAGGAGAGGGAGGGAAGCGCGCCTATTGCGGCGGAGGCGGTAAACCGGGCTCGAAAGGCAGTCCGATGCCGCCGGGATTGCAAGGCTTTCAAGGGAGTTCAGGTCAGCCAGATGAAGTAACTTGTATTGACTGCAAACCAGGAGAGGGAAAGGCAATCGCTGCAGGGCTGGTATCGGCAACGATTTACCTATTGCCGCCTTCAAGAACGGTCCACCTTGATGAATCTGCAGATGAGAGGTTTCTTGTCCAAACAGCGTCCGGCGAAAGCTGTATTGAATCGGTGGTGCGGTTGAACGATGGATTAGCAGTTGACGCTGGCATGACGCAAAGAATAGGTCCGGACCCAATTGAAAAGCTTCCTTCAAAGGACCTCAAGTTATGCGACGGCTTCTCGCTTTCCCCGGAATTGTTCAAACAAGAGATCGCAAAGCTTAAGGTGGAACCAAAGTCAATCTTCATTCAGACTAAGCCGACTCAAAGCCCTTACATCATTATAACGAAGCTTCAACGACAGGACACGGCAATAGCAAAGCGTCTTCGATGTGACGTTTTCGATTTTTGCAAATAGATCAAGGAAAAAACCCGTCGCTTAAGTTGCGTCAAGCAGAAGCAACAAGTTTGCATGAGGTGATCAGAGCGCTGCCCCTTCCGCTTTCAGGCTTTCAGGGTGTAATGACAGCGCACTTATGAGACATCCGCTGATTAATTATGTCGTATGGCTCAGAGCGCAACTTGGTGATGCACGCTTGCGCGTCTGTAAAATCTTGTACTCGACCCTCCCGGACAGTGCCCGATTGGGCACCCATCCCGATTGCTCGACTCCGCGGCTGTGGCGTTGACCGCTCAGCGCGACTGAGCAAATTGAGATGCCGTCACGTCAATGCGCTCGTGAGGCAATGAGAGCTGGAATTTCGTCTGACGTTGCCCGACAGGTCGAGTACTGGTTTTCTCAAATTATCAAACGCTCGATCTTACACCAAACCCATCACCGCGCACCCCTAGCATTTGGTAACCGTTAATGAGGCTCATTTTCCCGGCGCGGGACTTCTTAGTCGTGCGCACACCGCGTTAGCAGTGACTTGCATATTTGGATCACCATAGGCTCGGCAAACGACCTTTGTGGCCAATGTCAATTTAGCAATTCCACCCTGCTCATTTGTAAAAAGTGGCCCTACTGCCGCCTGACCACCGTCCCCGAGGCGACCCGGAGGCCCTGGATTGTATTGGGGGCTCCCGCCGACACACGACCCTCCGACTAGCTTCTCTCCGGCTTCACAGCTGGCCTCGTTGAATGCCGTTTGCGAATTATCATGCCGAACAACAAACTCGAGAGCCGATAAAGCGGCTTTTGCGATTGCTTCTGCTGTCGTGGCGTCTTTGAGCGTTTTGTTGGTTTCGGCTTGCTTTTCTTTCTCCCTCTCCAGTTCCAAAACTCTTCTAGCAAGAGATTTATTTTCCTCCGATATGATGTTGACGAGCTCGATCATCTTCTGCGCGCAAGTCGCCACGGTGCCGCAATCAGGAAGCGGCGCAGTGGACCCCGCAAACGCAAATCCCAAGTAGCTACCAACGATGATACCGCAGCTGACGAACATCCTCCTCAAAGCAACCTCCCCAATTACAACTGTTGGAAGTAGTTCTTCCAGAGACGAGCTTTCTTGTTGTAACTGTCATACTGACTATAGAACGTATCCCGGTCCGCTTGGACGAAGCAGGACGTTTTGCGTGCTAGATCCGCAATCAATGTGTAAGTTCTTACGATACTGGCGGACGGCGTGTTATCGGTTGCGCGCGATAGACGCTCTTCCAAGTAGTGCCTAACCTCTAGGTAGGTAACATCGAATTGGGCAGGATTGATTATTTTGAACGTCTTCGAAGCAGGCTCGCAAAAAAAGAAGCGAAGGAAACAGTCCTGTTCTCCGACGAACAAAACAGGCAAGACAATGGTAATTTCATCGTTGTGCCGGAAGAAAATCGAGTTTCCGATTACTTGTCTTAGCGAGACCTCCAGACTTCGATTGACGGCGCATTCAAGCTCTTGAATTTTTGCGGACAAATCTGTCATGATAGCTTTTTCAAGGCTCATCAATTGTAGAATGTATTTCTGAGCTATCGCATCGACTTGGTCAAAGGACACCTGCACAAGTCGTCTGAAGTCAGCCATTGCGCGCTGGACAATCTCGTCGACCTGAGCAAGCCTCTCCTGACCGTACTTATCTGCCTGCGCCTCCAAGGCAAATCCGGCGTCCCGAGCTCGATCGACCGCCGATTGCAAACCAGCTATCGACCTATCGATAGACTTGTTCACCCCTATTAGATCCATGAAGTCACTCGCCTTTGCAGGAATTGAGAAAGCTAGGAAAGCGATAGTGCAGATGCAAAGCAGCGCGCGGCTCATCATGGCCCTCCGAAATGCATCAAAAAAAGATCGTCGCGCTAGAGTAGCAAATCTAGACAACTCCGGCTAGGATCGGAATCCGGGCCGCCATGTACCTAACGATGGCGAATTGCCGCGGAGCAGAAGGAAGGGGAGGAAAGTCTGCGCCGCTAACATTCATGTGCGACGAGGCTATCCTGTTGGAGCCGCTTCCTTTTGGCCGAGATGAAGCAGATGACGGGCCATATGATCGCCAAGTGCTCGAGAGCAGAGGTTATCGCGTGGACAGAAATAACGTACGGATCAATCGTGCGGGAAATATATTCGTTAGCGTGACGCGCTACGCTTCCCCCTAGCTCACACGCGTAGGGCTACATATTTCTCGATGCAGACCGGGCCGTGGAGCGGCGCGCGAATTCTAAAATGCTATCACTGGTTTTGGTACAGTTAGGTGGTACAATTAGCGATCTAGTCGGTCGAAGCGGCTCGGTAAGCCTCTGATATTGCTAAGTTGCGGAATTCGGGAAACTTCTCCCACTCTCTCCGCCAGCCTTCTAGATCGCTTTGGTACTAAGGCCAACTGGACTGAGGGTTTGAATGAACCTTGATCGCTTGCTGCACGAAATCATCCCCTACCGAATGCAAGCAGTTGCCACCCTCAATCTCGCTACGCGCCTTCGGATGAAATGGCCGAATGATCCCCCTCCCTTGGAAATTCTCGTAAACGGCAAGTTGCAAGTTGAGGGCAACCTTCACGCGTTCACCAATCCTGCCATCGAGGCGGGCTTGGTTCACTGTCGCGCGCTGTTAGAGTTTCTCGGTCTCACAGCGAGCAAGAGCGGGCGCATCGTAAAGGTCAACGGTCGCAGGCCCACCGACATCGGCCTTGAACATTTCTCAAATGCGAGCGGCCGTTTGCCGATCGTTGAACCCGACGCAGCCTTTAGCCGCTATGATGGCGGCAAGGTGGAAGCCGAAAACGCGCTGCTTGCAGTGTTCCAGATCACAAATAAGGGCATTGCTCACGTCACTCAGGACATTAAGGACAATCCGGATCACGGCAGACTGATTGAAATCGCAAGCCGTGGCGTACCATCGCTACTCGTCAGCTATCTGTACAACCCACTTGGCGTAATCGCCCCGGATTACAAACTAACCCACCGGACTAGGAATTAGTCGCCTCGGCCACTCATGCGTGCTTCTGATTTTAGTGGGACAAACGCCACAAAACACGATGGAAAACATTACAACGAATGTTTGTCCCACCTTAGATAAGCGACTGAAATTTAGGAGATTTTGCAGCCCGCCCCTGGGCACCATCCTCTTGAAGGTTCGTTTACCTTCAATAACTTAAGCCCATACAGTGACTTGCGCTCGCCCGACTGTGTACAACGGTGAGCAACATGCTGTATCGGGTGGTGCGTCCAATGAAGCGCGATGGCTCGCGGTTTCAGCTCTACGTGCGGCGAATTCCGGTGGATGTGCGGGAGCGGCTGATCGGCCGCACGCTGCACTTTCCTCTCGGTGATGAAACGCATGCCGTAACGATCTCCCCCCGAGCGCAGGCCATCAGATTCTCCCTTCGCGTCGATGATCCTGCCGAGGTGAAGCAGAGGATGGCGGCGGCTGACCAGTACTTGGAACGAATCCTTCGTGCTTTTCGCGATGACAGCCCGACTTCCCTGACCAACGCTCAAGCAACGGCTTTGGCCGGGCGCTTGTACGGAGCATGGGCGGGAGGCGAGGGACGCGAGCGCACGCATGCAGTAGAGCAGGGGCCTGATGGCAAGATGCACCCTGTGCCCCACGACCCCGAGGATGATGCTGTTGTCTTCGAGGCGGCCCTCGTGGGTCTCGTGCGGTTGGATACCATAGGCAAGCATGAGATAGACCTCGACAATCTTCCACCCGCAGATCAGTGCCCGGAGACCTCTGCGCTTGAAATTCATCTGGGGCGCCTTGTTGATCGCTTGCTTCTATCGGAAGGCATTCGACAGGTTGACGCCGCGTCGCGCGGTCTGCTGCTGAGAGCTTTTTGGCTGGCGCTGCGCGATGCATTTGAGGTCCGCCTGCGGAATGCTCAAGGTGACTACACTCCTGACCCGAAGTCGGAACGCTTCCCTGCCTGGGTCGCGCCGAACGGGGACAGTGCTACCACCACGCAACCGGTTCTAGAGGGGGGCTCGTTGACTGCGTTGATCGAAGGCTGGTGGGTGGAGGCAAAGGCCCGCAACCTTAAGCCCAGCACGCACGAGAGCTATAGTAATTCGATGGCTGCCTTTGTGGCGTTCCTCGGTCACGATGATTGCAGCCGCGTGTCCAAAAGCGATGTGATTGGCTTCAAGGATCACCGTTTAGCCACCATCAACCCTCGCACTGGCAAGCCGATCTCAGCGAAGACAGTGAAGGACAATGATCTGTCCGGGCTCAAAGCTGTATTTGGCTGGGCGACGTCAAATGGGAAGATGCACAGCAATCCCGCTGAGGGTGTCACGCTTAAGGCTGCAAAGCCACGGAGACTGCGGAGCAAAGCCTTCACAGATGATGAGGCGAGAGCAATTCTAACGGCAAGTCTCCGGGTCAAGCGGGGTGGAGAGATGCCGGAGACATTTGCAGCTAAGCGGTGGGTGCCTTGGCTTATGGCGTATACAGGTGCGCGCGTTGGCGAGATGGCCCAGGTGCGCAAGGAGGATTTACACAAGAGTGGCCGGAGCATCTGGTATCTCAGGGTCACGCCCGAGGCGGGCACTGTGAAAACCAACGAAGCAAGGGATGTGGTTTTGCATGCTCACCTGATTGAAATGGGCTTTGTGGAATTCGTGAGGGCTGCACCTCGTGGTCATCTATTCCTGCGGCCTTCCGAGGATGGCGACGAACAGGGGCGCGTGCTTGGACCGTTGCAGGGAATCAAGAACAGGCTTGCGGAGTTTGCTCGTGGAGTGGTGCCGGATAAGGGTGTTGCGCCGAACCACGGCTGGAGGCACCGCTTCAAGCCCGTTGGAGTAAGGGCGGGCATTGACCGCCGAACGCTTGATGTGATCTCCGGGCACGCCCTTGAAGGTCGCACCGTGGCGGATGGATATCATGGTGTCGAGCTTGAGGACCAAGCGGCTGCCCTCGCAAAATATCCTCGCTATGAAGTATGATGCTCTGGATAGATGACATGGGAGGATTCGGTGGGGCTGCTTCTGCGCACATCTCTTGCTATTCTAGCGGTGCTTCTTCCAAGTCTTGCGTCTGCCGAAATCGTTGGGGAAGGCAGGAACGTTATCGATGGAGATACCTTCGAGATCACGTTGCCAGCTCGCTCCGTCAAGATTCGAATTTGCGGCGTAGACGCCCCAGAGTCGGGTGAGCCCGGCTCAAGGGAGGCATGGGGGCAGCTCTCCAAACTTGTCTACCAGAAGACTGTACGCTGCATTCAAGTAAATCATCCGCCTGGAACGGTCTGTGATGGAAGGTCCAAGCCGACGAATCGCGATAGGATCGTCGCTCAATGTTTTGTCGATGGAATGGACGTTGGCGCAGAGATGGTTCGTTCTGGATATGCTTGCGATTGGCGTAAGTACGATGGCGGTTATTATCAACGGATCACTGGCGGGAGGGCATGCCCCTGAAACTAGGGCGTGTCTCATAGAGGCGATGTCGGCTTCTGATGGCTGAGCGGAAATGGCTGATCGGTTAGAGCATTCCCGATGGTGACCCTGAGCGGACTCCAACGTGGTGGAGCGTGACACAAAGCCTGGGCAGGAAAACCCACGATGCCGCAACCATCCTGCCCGAACGAAGACTACCGTCTGCCGACTGGCATCGCACTTGGC
>Ga0099823_1003310_pt1 | contig 15178 bp, 8 predicted proteins | sample CowpearedBW_FD_76831 | JGI IMG/M metagenome (GOLD analysis project Ga0099823, IMG submission 76831) | Root nodule microbial communities of legume samples collected from California, USA - Cow pea red BW | ecosystem: Host-associated > Plants > Roots > Nodule | place: USA: California | collected...
AAATAAATATAATACATATATATATAAATAATATATATATATATATATATATATATATATATATATATATATTACAAAATTTAACTAAAATAATATTCTAATTTTATCTTTCATATAAGAGATATAAAAAAGAATAAAATGACATAAGGTAATAAGAGACAATGTTTCATTTGATTCATGTAATTAACTTAGAAAATAAAATAAATTTGGTTTATAAATAGATGGAGTGAAAGATAAGGTGGAAAAGAAATGAGAGGTATATTTGAGAGGAAATAATTTAGAGTAGAGGATTGTAAAAAGTTTTAACCATGTTAAAAGACATTTAGCCTTAATTGTAGTATCACTTCAATAGTAAGGTAAGAGAGAATGAACTGCAGTATTTTTTATATTTATGATAATATATTTTTATTTATTTTTGTAGTATTTTATATTAATTTATATTTTTTTAGCTTAATATATTTTTATATTAATAATTTTAATATATTTTATCTTTCTTATTAGATTTGACTTTTAATAATTTCACACTTCAAAGCCTTCTAAGCAACTCTATAGCTATATATAAAGATATTCTTTCTTTTGTATTCACATCTCATAATTTCAATTTTATTTTTTACAATATAATTATTTGTTAAATTTTTTAAAATTAACATATTCATCAAAAAGTTATTTTCTCATATTTTCTCCATTCATCTCGCTTTATTTTTAATAAATATAAATTTATTTTGTATATTAACTTAATAACATTAAAATATCATCACCGACTCGTATAATATCTTACATGTTTGCATACACACGTGCTATTATATATTAAAAGGCTTAAATACCTTTTTCGTCCTCATTTTCATAATGTTTGTTGTGAATGATCCTCATTTTGACAGAATGTTTAAAATTATCATCATTTTTACAGAATGTTTAAAATGATCCTCATTTTCGCAATTTGTGTTTTATTTGGTCATCTTCTATAACGCCGTTTAAATCAGTAAGAGAGCACTGTACAAATGACACTGCTTGTATTACATTGCATTGGAGTGTGTTACGTGTACTGTACAGATGACTAATTAATGTTAAATTTTTAATTTAGGGAAAATTTTGCAATTAGGGCTTGAGTTGGATTGCAGTCACGCTCTTCATCGTTGGAGGCGATTTCTTCATATTTGTCTTTCTTGAGCTCGGATTTGCAGAGGAAGCAGCTAATACTTGCAATTTCATCGTTGGATTGCAGTCGCACTCTTCATTTCAATTTTTCAGTTAATCATCATCAACAATGTAAGTGGGTTTAGGGTTTTCTGGGTTGTGTTTGCTCGTGGGTTAGGATTTTCATAATTCTATTTTTATGGTTTGTTTGTGCTTGAATTGTTGTGATGTTCTCTGCATGATTTCTAAATTACCACACTTGTACAGTACATGTAACACACCCCAATGCAACGTAATACAAACAGTGTCACCTATACAGTGTTCTGTTACTGATTTAAACAACGTCACAGAAAATGACCAAATAAAACACGAATTGCGAAGATGATGACCATTTTAAACATTCGGTAAAGATGATGACCATTTTAAACATTATGTCAAAATGAGGATCATCCACAACCAACACTACGAAAATAAGGACGAAAATGGTAGTTAATCCATATTAAAAAGAATATTGTCAATAATGAATCATCATAAATGAGGTATATCATAAACGAGATATAAATTCATATGTGAAATTAGGTATTATAGTTGTAATCAAGTATTATGCTTTGTGATTTAAAAAAATATATAAAATTGTTTTTTAGGAAGGAAGTTATTTAAAAATTTTAAATTAATTTTTTATTTAATTATTTTGTTATTAAATAATTATATAACTGACTTTTTATTTATTAAAAAAGTAAAATTATTTAAATAAAAGATGATAAATAGAAATTAACAAATGAAGTGGCTATACAATTTTCGGGCCTATAGTGAGGCCTATATAATCTTCGGGCATAGGCCCACTTGTATATTTTCTCCGAAAAGAACAGGGTCCAAGAAAAAATCACAATCTTGGAACACTCCTCAACCCAACAAAAATTAATGTTATTCCTGATCCTCCATTTCGAGAAATGAATTGATTCTCGTGACTCTGTGATTTGATCAGCACACACACAGAGACTAAAATTTGGAAGCGGAGAGAGAAGATCATGTCAACTGCTGAAGCTCCTCAATTCCAAGAAGCAGCGCGATGCGTTGTCTGCAATTGCGGTTTCAACACCTTCAGAAGAAGGGTACATCTCTCATCTTCCTCTCCTTCGTTCCAATTTCGATCAGAATTTCTGCTTTTTAGTTCTATCATGTTACGCCCCCTCTTTGGATGTGTAATAAACTTTATGAACACTTTGATGTTTGTTTAGCGATTTTGGGATCATCATAGATGTAAAATAGTCGGTGTTTGAATCGGTTGGGTCCGTTAGTGTTTTTATGTAAGGGATTAGAACGAAGTTTATTAGTTAATAATGTAAGATCAAGAATGATAACTTTTCATTAAAAGCATTTATATTAAACGTCGTATTGGTCATGGTGCGTAGGAGTTGGTTTATCAACATACGCGTCGACCTTTCTTTTGGTTTGGCATGCAGTTGGATAGACACGAAGTTTAATTTATATATATTTTTACTGTTTTAGACATACACTTAACAAGAATTTATCTTATGCTCATGTTATATCAATGAATAAGATAATGTGGTGAGAATAGAATAGTGAAAATTTATTGGATGTCTCTGTAAGATATTCCATATTTATGTGTATGTAATCTAAGTCCAAATTCTGCTATTTCACGTGAAATTCAGTTCACTGGAAAGTTTCCATTTTTGGAAAGTGACTATACTGTATACTTCTGTATAATGTATATATGCAGCATCACTGTCGATCCTGTGGGAGAACATTATGTAATGAACATTCAGCAAATCAAATGGTATGCTATTTTGCCTTTGGTTTTGGACATTAATGCCAGTGTTATCCTCGATGAGCTTCATTTAACGATATATTTCTTTGTAGGCTTTACCACAATTTGGCATTTACTCAAATGTCCGAGTATGTGCTGATTGTTTCAACAACTCAGGGTACATTACTTTCTCACAACTTCATAGCATGTGCTTTTTATTGTTTTTCAATAATCATCTGGGTACATGGAATTTTAAAAGCACCATTTGAGTACCTGAAAATTTAATTTATTTTCTACCTTGTTTAGTGGAACTTGTGATCTTTTTAAGCATAAATGTAAGACTTAACTATTGAAGGTTTTTTTCAAGGCTACCCTAAATACACCGGATCTCTTTATTTTATTTGTGAAGGCTCTAAAGTTCAAGCAGTTTTGGAATAGTATTTTGTTTTCTTTCTTTTTTTGTAGATAAATTATTTTTTATTCTAATGGATATGGCAAAATGTTAATTGCAAAAGCTGTGTATGCTTTTTCTTGTAAAAGGATAAATACTTGAAGATGAGGAGAAGGGGATTACGAAGTGTTAGGAGGATTAGAGTCTCTCCTTAGAAAAGAAAAAAAAGGAAGTGAGAGAGAACAGAACAGAACACATCTATGAAAAAAAGTTACCCGATCGTCCCTGAACATATTTTTAATTGGGAAAACCCTTTTCTAAAGACCATTACAAAACAGAGAGACTGAGAGCCTAATCTTACAGTAGTTATGTGAACTAATAATATAAATTATTTAGCATGAAATGATGTCTCATGATAAACTTTCAAACTTTTATTTCACTCACAATTTCGGATTGGAAAAACATATCCCCCAACCTCTGGGACAGCATAATGCATATCTTATTTATCAGCATTATTCTTTTCTTTTTTTATATTTTTACTCTGAAGGGCCATTGGCTCAATTGTCTAAATGACAAGGAAAACGTCCTCTTGTCCTTTTTTTAACTAGTAAATTTTTTTTTTCCTCTTTGTATTCGTCAATTTAGCCTTCCTCTACAAGTATTTTATTTTTCCGTTTTTGTAGAAATATCACTACTTTCTACACAAGACCAATATTATTTAGGAATTATTTATGCATTACATATTCTCTGTGGCACAGGTCTGGAAAGGATGTACCACAGGGTTCTTTGGGCGGAGCTAACAGTGTGACGGATACAATTTCTAAATTAGATATTAATGCAAATGCTGATTCAAAATCCATACCAACTGCAGCGAATAATCTTGTACCAGACATTAAAGAGTGTAAGTGTGGAATGCCACTTTGCATTTGTGAAGCTCCCGCCCCTTCCTCTAAAGCACCCTCCCAACAGGTTATAAGTTTTAATATCATATGCATATTTTCTTTTTTGTTTGTGCAATTCACAGACTCAATTTTTCTGTCTATCCTCTATGACAGAGGAAACCGAACCCAGTTGTTGCAGCTCCATCAAATCCTAAACCTAAGAAAACAGACACTGCTCCGAAAAATAGAAGCTCCACTTCAACTAGCAAATTTAGGTAAGGACTGATTAATTCATATATATTTTTGCTGAAGTGAAATTGAATTTCCAGTTGACCTGAAATTATATTTGGTTTGAGAGAGAGAGAAGCAACAGAGCTTGGGATGAATTCTGCATGTTTAGGCCACAAGAACACAATTGATTTGTAATAGAGAAAACATAATTACAAAGTATTCAATTACCCTATTTTAAGTTAATAATATAAATATCAAATCAATCTAATTAGTCCTATTAACTGCCATTACTATATTTACTAGATTCTAACACTCTCCTCTAGCTGGAGTATGTAGGTGATGCACACCGAACTTGTTTCATATGTAGTTGATCCAAGGACCCCTTTGGTGATTTAGTGAATATATTTGCTAGTTGATTACAGGGAATTGGCAAATCTAATAGTTATTTCCCTAGACATGATTTTCTGTGATGAAGTTATGATCAACTTCATTATGCTTCATCCTTTCATGGAGTACTAGATTGAGGCGATATACATGTTGATCTGGTTATCATATAAGTGACCATTGTGTAACTTTCCCAAACTTTAGTTCCTAAAGCAATTGCTTGATCCGTGTGAGCTCTTCATTGGCTATAGTCATAGATCATACTCGCCTCCACATTGGACGTGCTTACAACATTGTGCTTCTTGCTTTTTCAATAGACATTGTCCTCTTTGACAAATATACAAAACTTAGAAATGGACCTTCTATCAATGGGGGAGCCTTCCTAGTTTGTATCAACATATCTGACAAGTCAAGAGTATCCTTTGTCTTTGAACAAAATATTCTTTCCTTGAGCTCCTTTAATGTATTGATCAATGTGAGTAATTGTTCCAATATTCCGTACATGGAGAATAGAGGAATTGACTTACTACACTTATTCCAAATGAGATATCAAGAAGAGTTGGTCATTATTTCGTATTGACCAACCTTGAGTACAATGCCTATCGACAACCAATCACTGACTTCCTTGGCGTTGGAGGAACATGGTTCGATGTCCCGTTGCTCTTTGCAATGCACGCATCTCGTTTATTATGCCTTATTTCTATCTTGGATGGACAAAGACTTCAATTCTATTCCTAGGAATAGAAATGGAGGACAAGGAAGGAAGACAAAAATAGTTGGAAGTAGAAATGTGATGATAACTCAAAAAAAAAAGGTGGAGTAGGACTATATGTAGAATGTATACTTTTTCGTAGAGCAATGGAAATTTTTGACTCAGGAGGCAGGATTGGAGGATGAGGTGACTGATTTGGCTTTGAAGGTGAGTTTGTGGTGTTGTTAGTGCTAGTTGGCAGCCATATAGGATGGGTATGACATTCATTGACCCGAAAAGGGGGAGATGGGCCTGGAAGAATGGAAAGTCCTCCGTAGGATAAAAGTGTTCCAAGATAGGTGTAATTGTTGGAGGAGAAGTATTGGATGAAATACAAAGGAGATAGGAGCACCAAGATATGGTTCAAGCCCCAAAAATAGTAACTATTTCAAAGTTGACATCAACAAAGATGAAATACATGCAAAGAGTATGGTGATAACACCTGTACCCTTTTAGAGATCGTGGACACCTGCATTTATGAGAGACCAAGGAGAGTTTGTGAATCCTAGAATAAAAAACATGATCAAAATATTAGCACCAAAGACCCGGTACACTAAAGGATTGAGAGTGGTACAAATATAGAACTTGAGGGATTTTACCTTTTAGAATGGATGACGACACACAATTGATAAGATATCACATAGAAAGTATTGCGTTACCCAAAACCTGATGAAGGACATGAAACTGGAAAAGAGTTGTGGTGGTACAAAAAATATGTCAATTTTGCATTCAACAACTCCATTTTGATGGAGTATGAGGACAAGATGTTTGATGTAATACACCATGCAAAGTCATTAGGCGTCAAATTGAGTAATCAAATACTCACGTGCACTATTACTTTCATCAAATATAACTACATAAAATAGTTAAACTTATTTATACAAGTAACAAAATATCTTGACCTCCTGGTGTATAGGAAATACAACTCAAACTCCAAATTTCTGAATGAACTAGAACACAAAGGGATGATGACTAACAGTGCAGTTAAAAAAAGAACTTTGGTTATGCTTACACAATTAACATGACTTAGAAAAATCTAAGTTAGAAAGATCGAGGATTGACGGTTTCAACTTATTAAGACTTGGATGTCTTAACTAAGCATGAACCAACGGGGATGTTGTGGCTTATCCAAGAAGATAAGGCCTACTGAGCTAATGGAGGCCATGAGACTCGCATCTGAAGTCAGTTGTGCACTCACATTCTTTGCTCCCGCAAGAAAATAATCTTTAGCAAAAGAAATGATGCAATAAAGGGATTATGTTAGTTGATTGATGGACAATAAATGACAAGAAGTCCTGGTGACATAAAGGACATTATGAATAGAAAGACAAGGAAAATGGTAGACAATACAAAAACTTTGGGATTGTGTTTGAGAACCATTTACCATGGTGGCAGAAGGTTAATAACCAAAAGTAGAAAAAGAAGAAAAAATATGAATTTATTCTTGGTGATATGATCGGTGGCCTAGAATCAAGGACCCGAGAGCCCAAAAAGTGAGTGCAACAGTAGCAATGGAACCAACCTAACTATCTTCATAACATTTCTAGTCATCATAGGAAGATGTTGATACTAGTTCAAAAGGCAACAAAGAAGTGGAAGCCAAAGAAGGAGGGTTAGAACTCTAAAGAACCTGGGAAGTGAAAGGAGGTTGACCATACAGAGTCCAATGCTTATCAATTATGTGCGCCAACCTTTGACAATGTTCCCATCAAGGACGTCCTTTGCCGTTATTGTGTTGTAAAGGTATATTATTGTTGCTAGAGACTAAATCAGAAGAGTCAAGTCAAAAAAGGAAGGGGCCAAGACTCAAAGGAGGCTTTAGTAGCGACATGAAAGAGAGTTGCCAATATTGACCATGATAGCTGTGGGGCTACCCAAGATTTGAGCTCAAGCATGATAATACTTTGTGGGTAAACCATATAAGGGCCAAGGGCATGAATAACTTTTGATGATTTTGAAGCTCTGCTACAAGAGTAGCAACAAAGACCTTGCCCAAATAAATCGAAACAGAATCCTTAATCTGGCAACCCTATGGATGGTCGTGAGAACTTCACAAATCTAATAGTCCTTGAGAAGTTTTTGTAAAAGGTTGTTTGGCATGTGTTCGTATTGCTTTGCAGGTTTGTGAGTGTGAAATACATGGTGAAGACATGGATGAAAGGTGGCTTGGATGGTACAACACAGCTAAGTTCAACCTTCTTCCATACAGGATGGTCTACTATGGAAAAATTGTCTTTCTTTTTAGTGAGACGTGTCTCATTTACAATAAGCCAAAGTTCAACCTGAGAAGCGCATGAGGAGTAGTTCTTACCATCCAATGATGAGAGCAGTGCATTGACATGGCTGGTAAAAAACCGAGTGTTAAACTTCATAGAGCCAGAGGTGGACATTGGTCTGCATAAGAGAGAAACTGCCAAATAATGTCCAAAAGCAGGACAAAACAGTGGCAAGCAGATGTCCAAACACCAAACCGAGACCATATCTAGATAGAAGAGAAAGATAGGCAAACAAATCCCAATTGATGGTGGTAGGAATAGACACTAGACGTGTTGTCAAGTCTGTTGGATTTTGGCGGCATGTGGGAGAAACACACATGGATAGAGGAGGTGCATCAGGGTGCATGCAGCCTCCTATAGCTATCAAATTGATGGGAATAGACAGGTCTTAAGGAGACAATGTCAATGGTTTGCTGCTTGTCAGAAAAGACTAGTGGTGGTGGCAAGAATAGAATGGCAAAACATTGATGAAAAAAAAAAAGATTCCGATGAAAGATAGGTTTATCAGGATATCTTGGAATCAGCCTCTTGTTAGGCTCTAGATTTCATGTTGATAAAGTGAGAAACAAGACAGCTTATGATGAATTTTCTGTGTCTAGACCATAATGGAGCTACTGAATTATAGGGGGGAAAATATTGAATTACCCTATTTTAGACTATTAACATAAATATAGAATCAATCTCATTTATCTTAATATCCATCATTACTATATTTACAAGATTCTAACAGTATTCTTGTATATTAAGTATTCCTTGGCTGAGATGGTAACCGGAAAGTCATAGGCATTTTCCCTTACCTGTCATCTGAAACTCAAGCTGAAAAAGCAAGCAATTTCTAGAAAGTTAAGGAGTGGATTTACGTTGAAATATTCTGGACTGGAATTATAATCTAGCCAGACACCATAATGGCTGTTTGCTATTTATTCTTCTATTCCTTGTGAATATGAAAGAATAGTGATGAAGTACATTCATCTGAAAATTTTGGCTTTTTTGGTATACTGACATTTCTTTGAGATACTGTACATTTATGAAGCAATCACGACTCTCATTATACCTAAGTTAAGCTCATAAGCTGTTCACCTCTAATCCATGAGTTGTCATTACCGATACTTGTCAATTCAATCTATGAAGCCCTAATTCTTTGATGATGCTGATATTTATACTTTTTTATTTTTACAATGCCTAAGAAATCAAATTTTAATTTGGATTCCCAACCATTGTATTATAGTTATATATTTATTATGTTTTAAGAACTACTGTACATTTTTAAAATATGTATGGTCATGTATTTCAAAATAAACATACTGTCGTGTCGGATAAGCATCATATCCATGCATAATAATTCACGACTTAATTTTTCTCTTGAATGTTTTATTATTATGTCATTATTTGATAGTTTATGATGCAAATTTACAGTGCTATGAATGGTACCTCAGACAAACCTCAAAGTGATTATGGAGTTAGTGGAGAGGTAAATGTTTTTGTTGTTTAAATGTAAACAATTACTTCTCTACATTGTGCTAAACGATATTGGGAGCTGAAAATCATATCTTGAATTAACTGTGACGCTTTCAGGGTTTAAGAGAGGCAATAAAAAATGGTGATATTGATGCTGTCAAGAAACTTCTTAATGAGGTTTTTCACTTTCAAAATAGACACTTACCTTTATAGGTTATATTTTTGGAAGTGGTATTCATGGATTCTGAAATGCGCAGGGTGTGGATGCAAATTACAAGGACAAGCAAGGACTGTCTTTATTACATTTGGTACCTCTCTCTCCCTCTCTTTTGCCAATGTTTGCTCATGATTGTGCACATGCATGAGCATAATTCCATTTTCTTGATCATATGGTGTTCACCAATTTTAATATTCTCTGTAGGCTGCAGTCTTCAATCAAACTGATATAGTTTTCACTCTCATGGATTCGGGGGCAAGCCTCGATTACAAAAATGCACAAGGCAATTGATCTTTTCCCTTCCTAGAATTCAACCATTTATTATATTGTTTTTTCTATTGTTCTTTGTAAGAAATATCTTAAAAATATAAAATATGCAGCAAATTGTTGTATGAAAATCCTGACTGACTGTTTCTTGTTCAGGAGAAACACCTTTAGATTGTGCACCAGCTACATTGCAATACAAAATGCGAAAAAAGATGGAAGAAGGTGGCGCAAGGGACTAAAGCATTTGAACAATCTATTACTTTTATTAGTTGTCTTTTATGCAGTGCTCCCCAAGGATAGCTTCAAATATTACCACCGTCTAAAAGTTCTCTTTTGCCAGAACAAAAAAAATCTGCTTATGTAACAGAGATGGAGTTCAATTCATCTTTGTGAATTGGCAATCTAAGTATGCCTACCTATATAAAACACTTCATCAGTGACGCAAATCAGGCAAAATCAGGCAGTTTCCAGTTTGTAAATTTCTTTGGTCAATGACATCAGAGCATTCTTTTAGCGTGCATCTATGTGTTGTTAATCTGAGCTTTCTTACTTTCTTCCACCACATGCAGTCATAAATGGGGAACTCTAAAAATTGAAAGGTTCTAGGTATGATGTGGTATGAAAATCCCATTTCATGCCCTTGTAATTTCTTCTCTCTTCTGTTGCAAGCAATGAGTCATAGTTGACTGTTTTGTGACGTATACCGCCACTTTCGCTCCTCCACTAAGAACACCCTTTCCCGTTTGTCATGTTCATCGTACTTCTTAATCAAATGGGGGTAATGAACTGTACATAGGTTGGATCTGAGTAGGATGTTAGGAATCTACACATGCAATGGGACCACTATGACGTTTCATGATCATGTGAAAAAGCAACCTGACTATTGTTCCCTTTATCTTTCACCTAACAATTCCCATTATTTTAACAACTGAATCCAATTATGCCCGAAATTGATGGCAGCCAAAAGCTTATTAAGCTATTGTTTTTCTGAAGTTAACATGTTCAATCAAAACTAAACTATATATAGTTCACTCAATTTTCAAGAACCTTTCAACTTGAAAGCGCGTTGATTTGCTACATTAAAGTAAGTGTTTGAAACTGTGCTTTGTTTTCTCCCTTTACCCGTCACGTCCTATTTTAGTGCGTAAGTATCTAGAATTAATATTTCCAACAAATTTATTTTTAATTTTTTAATAAAATATCATTAGATTACAACGTAAATTTCCTCACACCCTGGTAATATCGTACCCAAGTTACTTTATAAGTGAGTTACAACGTTAATTGATCGTAAAATTCTTTAATATGCCATGCAGAAGTGTTATATCTAAAATAAAGCAACAAAAAAGACATCAAATCTAATTAATAGAGAATCTGAAGATCCACTTTGATACCAGATGACGCAACTGTATTAGCTGTGAATAACCATCCAATTCTTTTTGATTACTAAAAGAAAAGAAAAGCATGGCTTAACCCATCCCTCACACTGGCTCCTGATGACACGCGGAATAGTCTTAAGGACTCGTCGGTGACCCTTTATTCCTAATCACAAAAGGACGGTGGATAAACTTTAACAAAACAATAAAAAAAATTTGAAAAAAGCATGGGAAGAAAGAACGTAGAAGTGAGTGAAAGTAAAAGGAAAGCCAAAGAGAAAGCAGAAAAAAAAAAGAAAAAAAAAGCAGAGTAGTAGCCTCCACCACACCACCACTCCCATCTGGGCTTTATAAAAAAGCCATAGAACCCATTACAACTTCCCCCTTTTCCCTCTCTTCTCTCTCCCACACACACTTTCTTCCGCCATAGCTGCTATTCCAATGGGGTTCCACATCGAAGACCCTCTCTCCGGCTTCACAATAGGCCAGGCCATATACGAGGCTGCTCTCATCATTGCAGTTCTCAGATGGGTCTTCTGCTTCCTCTTCAGACTCATCAACGACACAACCACAACCTCCGAAGACAACCACCCACCTGAAACCTGTCCTCAGACCACAAGGGAAAGAGACACCACCCTTTTGCTCACCACCTTCGGAGAGATTAAGGACAGGCTCCCACAGACAGAGGACACGTGTGCGGTTTGTCTCAGCCAGCTGGAGGTGGAGGACGAGGTTCGGGAACTCATGAACTGTTACCACGTGTTCCACAGAGAGTGCATAGACCGATGGTTGGAGCACGAACACGATAATCACAACCCCACGTGTCCGCTCTGCAGAGCCCCTTTGCTGAATTCTTGCTGCCACCACTACTCCGCCGCTTGTCAGCCTCCTCCTCAGCCTAGTTGGGCCGTGGAGAGACTTCTCTATCTCTTCGGCGACGATTTGCTACCTTGCTAGTTACTTAGTTCTTTTGTTTTTCTTTCTAGATTCTGCACAAAAATAGCTTAGCCAAATATTCATTATTTGTTATCTTCATCTTACCTCGAATCATCATCTCTATCACCCTCGTGTATATGTTGCTGCGACAAAATAATCAGGACACCCACTACTTCGGGTCTCTGTGTGTATATATTCATATTTCTTTTCACATTTGGCTTATATTTCTTACTCTCTTCGATTCTTTAATTCTTATTGTTGTCTGATTATTGTACAAGGAACAGTGGTTTTGTTGTTCTGTTATCGTACGTTTAATTGGATCTCGGTTTAAGCTGTGTTCAAATGGAAAATTGTGGAGTTGAATAGGGTAATTCAGTTGGTGTCTCTGTTTAGTGACCGATTCACGTCGATGGTTAGATAAACCAGTTGGAATTCGAACTAAATGGTGGTTGAACTAGTTTGAGACATGGAACTTGTTAAATAAACCAGCTTCTTGTGTAAGACTCAAAAGTGAAAATGAAAATTAAACACAAGACCTGTCAATTACACAATTTTATCATCATTCTAAGGGAAATCTTCTGTGTGTGATTTGTGGGAGTTCTTAAAAATCATAACTTTCTATTTTACATGTTTCTTCCATTAGATTTTGTTGATGCAATGAAGTGTAGAAGCAGTTCGTATATCAGAAGTAGAGGAGTAAATCGCTATATTATTAAATTACATTATTATTATGATTATGAAATTACATTATCTTTAATCAATTTAACACTTTCCAATTCGATTTTGAAAATGCTCATTTGCTCTTCAAGAACAAATCACTTTTTTTATTTGAGACTTCTTTATTTTCTCATATTTCTTATCTGTGACTCTATGGTAAAATTTAGAAGCTTGAATCTTCTCGAGCTTTTGGAATAAAAGAGATGATTCATTACTTCATTAATTGACCAGGTATAGAATAATGGAAATTAGTGACACAAGAAAAGAACAAGTCACTGAAAATTTCACACGGATGTCATATTCTAATTTCTAATTACAAGTTACCATAGATAAAGGAAATCGTACAAAATATAAAATTACTAATGTTAAATTAATCACGATCTTTGGTTATATCATGGTGACATTTTAGTGCTTTCTTAGTTGAAAATGTTAGTGACTGGTGACATTTAAAAAAACGAAACTTGAACATAAGCTCAATGGAGATAAACAAATGTTGTTTTTTCCCCTGCTTTTGGGGGCAAACAAAATGATGACGAAGATTTCACTAACTTGGGATAATAACAAAAGTAAAACGATCAGAGAACCACTTAATCATATTTAATCTATGGGTTGAAAAAGTCATTCCATCAAAAACAGGTTGAGTAAAGAAATTATTCAAAACCTTGTTATGACGTGTTAAGACAATACTTTTATGAAAGAAAATTTTATAATATGACTAATCATTAAAATGTTAAGACCATACACAAATAATCATTTATAGCAGTAATACAAGTTTAAATTGCAAATAACTTTTTCTTAATTGTTGCCATTGAACTTACTTCTAAACCTCACAAACATCTATAAAAACAAAATTACTCCTTTAAACAGCATTTTAGTTAGTCAGATAATTCAAACACATTTGTCCGAGAAAGACAAAAATTCACTCTCAAACTTTTACGATTTATATTAATCAATATTAATAAAATAAAATGTAACGAAATATAATATATATATATATATATATATATATATATTTCAACGAAAATGTTTCATTTTAATGTACACTTTTAGATAGACGATTCTTTTTTCTTTTCTTTTTGTTGAAAATATTACATAGAAGGAGTATCTCTCTTTTTTCTGAAATGTAATAAATTAATTATAATTATTCTGTGAAAAAAGATAATCTACTTACTTTATGTTCATTTCATGTTAAGCCATGGTACCTTAATTAAATATTAGTGTGGGCCTAGTTTAGCCACACTTAAATATATATATTACATCAATAATTGAATGATAATTAATCACAATTATCATAGAGCCTTCAACTTTTTGTCTCAACTTAAGATACCTAAACGCGATTTTTTATATTCCCTTAGTACGTCATCTTCAACTTCTCACTCAAAATATTTATACAAATATATTATATATGTTCGTATGTAGTGGTTTTGTATGATCTATAAACAATGCAAACAACTATGGTTACATTTTTTAACATATTCTGCATACAACTATGGATAATGCATTAGCTCACGTTGACATTTATAATATAATAATAATAAAATTATTACGATAGTTATTATAACAAAAAAAAGTTACTACGATTTTATTATATTAATTAATAATATAATTGTATAAAAGTTAACAAAAACGTTTATTGAAATGACATCATATTTATATAATCGCTTAAATACCTTTTTGGTCTTTATTTTCGTAGTGGTTGTCGTGGATGGTCCTCATTTTCACAAAATGTTTAAAATGGTCCTCAATTTTACCGAATGTTTAGAATGGTCCTCATTTTCGCAATTCGTGTTTTATTTGGTCTTTTTTGTAACGCCGTTTAAATCATTAACGTAACATTTTACATGTGGCACGGTTTATATTAGGGTGTGTTACGTGTACTGTACAGGTGGCTAATTAACGTTAATTTCTCAATTTATGGGAAATTTTGCAATTAGGGAAATTTCTTTATCTTCGTCTTTCTTGAGTTCAGATTTGCAGAGGAAGCATCTAATACTTGCCATTTTATCATTGGATTGCAGTTGCACTCTTCATTTCAATTTTCTAGTTAATCATCATCAATGAGGTAAGTGAGTTCAGGGTTCAGGGTCCTGGATCAACTATAAAAATCAAAGTGGAAAATGATAATGATGAAGCAATTTTTCAAAGGTTTTACTCCTGCTTAAAAGCATGTAAAGATTCATTTGTCTTCTGTAGACCCATCATAGGTTTGGATGGTTGTTTTTTAAAAGGAAAATACGGAGGTGAGTTGTTGAATGTTATGGGTAGAGATGTTAATGATCAGTTACTGCCCTTAGCGTATGCTGTTGTGGAAGTTGAAAATAAAGAAACTTGGACATGGTTCTTGGAATTGCTTATTGGTGATCTTGGAGGTATTGACGTGTGTAGGACAATGAC
>Ga0099823_1003313_pt1 | contig 15177 bp, 7 predicted proteins | sample CowpearedBW_FD_76831 | JGI IMG/M metagenome (GOLD analysis project Ga0099823, IMG submission 76831) | Root nodule microbial communities of legume samples collected from California, USA - Cow pea red BW | ecosystem: Host-associated > Plants > Roots > Nodule | place: USA: California | collected...
CCCAAACAAAAAACCCTATTCTACAAAGCCCAAAATACAAGACCCAAAAATAAACCCTATTCTAATATTTACAAACAAAGAGTCTTAGGCTAGGTCTTCACATCTTTCTTGGCCCATGTAAAGTTCATCTTGGGCCTTGTATGTGCATTGGAGGCCCATTCCTCTTGTATCCTCCTAGTCATTGCTCTTGTTGTGGGTCCCTTTGTTAGAGGCATCTCATCAATACGTAAATTTAAAATTGGTGTAGTAAGTTATGGAGCGTATATGTTGATATAAAATGGACATGTTCTGGGTGCAATAGTTTAATTATATTAATGATGGGTTATTTTGTTTCTTACAGTAGTAACCATGCGATATATATCATTCTTTTGGTATAAAAATAATTATATTATGATTAAAGTTAAGCATCGTGAAAACCTTTTGACATGGATTGTATGAAATTTTATTAGATGCAATGAAAATGCTAAAACATGAGTATTAAAATAAAGATTAGGTGTTAGTGTTCATTTCTTGGAAAAAAGTTAGTTAAAGATGAGGTGAGTTACGCATTGTGGTTTGAGGTTTTTTTTTTGTCCTTAACTATAGCATATGGCATATGACGTGGTGCCATCATGAGAAATAAGTGACATAGCCTTTAAATATATTTTTACATGTAAGGATATGTTATAAATATTATAATATTATATTTTATGTTGACTTGCTAAAACTGTTGGTTGTAAATGTAGCTTGGAATAATATATTTAAGATAATATAATAATATTTTTTTTATTTTATAATATAAGATAAGTCCGGTCTATTAAAATAATTGGTTGTTAATCACGTGGGCATTATTGGAGTGAGACGAAGGTGATTTAGCTAGTATGGGTTTTGTGCTTTATTTGTATGTATTGCAAGTGCAATTAAATATATGTATATATTATCTATTTTTATCATTTTGTTATGTTGGTATATTTTAGTAGTTGGAGAATTTTATTTAACATTAATTATGTGATGGTTTATAGTGTTCCGGTAGTTTGGTATAAATCATATTAAAATGGTTTACGTATGTGTTGTGATTTAATTGAGAAAAAAAAGGATTATTGTTGTTGCTTGTTTATTTTCAGTGTTGCTGCTGTTTTTTTTATAGTAAATGTCGTTGTTGTTTTGTTTATAGCAAATGTACTACTATTTTTTTATAGCAATGTTGCTGCAGTTATTTTCAATTTAAATGTATTGTTATTTGTGAATCCTAATATAAGCATAAAGAAGCTCTTGATAATGGTATGTGTGGCTAAATTCAAGGGTGCAAATTGGCAATGTATGGGTGTTAAAACATGATTGATGCAAATGATTAGTGATGATGTAATTTGAGGTATGTTGAAAGGTAAAAATATGCAATTTGGTATTTTGAACATGTGCTTGTGACGATTAGGGTGGTAAAAACCTGGATTTTGCAATAATTAAACTAGTAAAATCACATACTAGTGTAGTGCCTAGTGGTGCAAATTAGACTGCCAGACGATAGCTACCAGTAGAAGGTCCAAGAGCATGTGGCGCCTAGCAGTAAGTCGAGATCGCTAGGCGGTCTGCGCTGGGATTTCGCCTGGCAGCGCTAGGTTATAGCACAAAGGGCATGGTAATCTTTTATTTGTGTTTTCGTGTGAGGATACGAGTAGGGAGGTTCGTATATTCCGTGCTCACACTTGAGGGCTACTGCAAGCGGGGAGGTTCATAGCTAGATGGATCATGCGTGTTGGACTACGGGCGGGGAGATCCATAAAGTTGGACTACGAGCGGGGAGGTTCGTAGAGGTTGGACCACGAGCTAGCAGGTTCGTGGAAGCATGCGATATCTTGGGTCCATGGTCAAGTATTTGTATAGGGTGCTTGGGTTAGTAGTTTCATTTGTATAATGAGACGACGATCAGAGAACCTTGGGGCAGTAAAGAGTTCAGATTTCAGCATTGAATTGAATAAAGTAGCTTGGGTGAATCTCTTTATTATTAATTTATATGATTATATTGTTAAAATCTCACCCTATCTATTTGTGTTTGGTGATGATAGTGTGACTTGTCACATGTGAGCAAATGATGTTCCAGGTGATGCTAGAGACGTGTAGAGACGGAGAGAGGGCCACTATGGGAATTTTATTATGATTATCTATGATTGTAGTTTTTATTTTAGTCTGTTTTGGAACTTGTATAACTATTATGGTTTTTGTGGATTTGAATTTAAGCGCGTTGGTTAAATTTTAAATTTTCCTACGTTTGGGAATAGTAATTCATGACGAATCGACTTTTAATTCTGAATTATTTATTTTATTAAGTAATTTCTAGCAAGGATGTTACAATCTAAAAGGTAAGGTTTGGTATCCCTGAGGCTGGAGCATTTGGAGTTTCCCAATCAAGAAAGAGGGCATTCATATCAGTAGTTTGTCTTGACGATATTCTTCCAGAGCGGTTAGAGCTAATGCATGTATTTTCGACACTTGTGTCAAAATTGTTCATTATGTTACTATCCTTAGTATTGAAAATGGTGCTCCTTTACGTGGAATAACGGTTAAAGATACCATTAGTGATCTCTTAGTTGTGGTAAATAGAGCCTCAAAAGGGAACATGAAGGTGTGTAAAATAGGAAAGATATATGTCACATTTTCCCTCAGTTTTAAATTTTCTTCATTGTTTGCTTGTGTTTTATGTTGTGCAGTATCAAAATGATCATGTATCATGGTTTCAAAAGAAGTTTCGTGCTGAAATGGTTGTCTTGACTGATCTTATTTCCAAGGAGAGGATCAAATTGAACTTGATTCGATTCCAGAAAATTCCCAAGAGGCCAGGTTCTGATTAACATGATCTTCTAGAGGAAAAGGTTGAGCTAAATTCTTATGAACTTTTAGGATACCAATTCTTGACCTATCTAATGTATGAAACTTAATGAAATGCAAGTAACTTTGTTTGATAGACAAGTTGATGATTTGATACCATGGTGCTTGCTGAACATGGTTAAGCGACACAATCAATGGAAGGTACTATTTGGTAGGTTGGATTAGAAAGGGAATTTCCCAACTTCCATTACAGACCCTCAACTAATGGGTAAGGTTGGTATACCGTTGGGGTCGATTCCCCACAACAATCGATCGACGCTCAAAGAAACTTGCACGACGTCAATCAGCGCCAAGCCACGAACACCACACTCTACCGTCGGTTGTCTTGCGATTCAACATTTGGGGCTTGAAGTCGTGGCTAGTTGATATGGAAATTTCTTTGGAGTGATATTAGCAGGTCAACAACCGATCAACCCTAGGCCGCATGACCCGATTGAGCAGGCCTATGGCCACATTTGCTTTGTCAACAACAAATTGAAAATCACATTGAGACCCTTCGTGGATGCTTTTATTCTCCTTAAAAGCAAACCATTCACTTCCCGAACAAGCGCGATTGTACAATGTCGATCTTGTCAACACCGACTATGACTTGTCATTCTCATCCGACGATTACGCTTCGAAGTCGTGGTCGAGAGATATGCTACCACCTGGTCTCATCGATCGAGCAGTAGCAATAATAATCATGTAGATATTTATAATTAAAGTAACCAGGTCAGTAATCAAGTTTAAAAAGTAATTGGGCCACAATTAAGTAAACCCTAATCTAAGACCCACATGAAATACTATAAATATGACTCCAAGGTAAGTTGGTAAGGACTTCTACTTCCTATTTATTACATCATTAATTGTTAAAACCAAACGAGCAGTTACTGACTTAAGCATTAGAGCCTCATTGACAGGTACCCCGATCGCCTAAATAGCCAAACGGTAGAAGATACCGATCAAAGAGCTCGTAGAGAGAATAAACAAGCAAACAATGTTTAAGTAGACGCTCAGTGCCTACACCTAAAACATTTTGGCATCATGGCAGCAAGCGATGATTCTTAAAACCTTATGGTGACCACAAGAAATATGACGAGCAACATAGACAGAAGAGACATAGTTGACGAACAAAAAGACATTCAAGAGATGATGAGGATGATGCAACAACGAATGGACAAGATGCAACATAACTATGAAGCTCAGCTTCGAATCCTGCAGGAGGAGAATGTTGCCTTTAGGAAGAGGAGGGAGAAAACTCGATACCCTCGACACCAACTATCCCAGATCCCTCAAGGCAAAGCCGGATTCAACCGGGCGGTGAAGGGGAGTATCCGCGACGGTCCCACGCGGAAAGGATACTAGTGGGAGGTGGTGAGCGGCAACAACCCTCTCGAGTAGAGTGAACACAAATATCGAGAGATGCTCAAACCCAAATTACAGTGGAAAGCTTAAGAGCTAGCAAAGGGGACACCTGTCCTAGATGATCGTTCATATGGAAGGAGAGTTCCCGTTTACATCATTTATCCTAGAAACACCACTACCCGAATAGTGGAAGATGCCCATCTTTGATAAATATAATGAGACTTCTTACCCAAATAATCACCTTTGAACCTTTTCCAACCGAATGATGTTCTACACGATCAGCGAGGTATATGGTTCAAAGTCTTCTCGTCCCCATTGGTAAGAAAGGCTCTTGAATGATTTTTGGAGCTACCCCTAAAAAGCATTGATTTCTTTACCATGCTCAAGGCCTTGTTCAATACCTAGTTCGCTCCTCTTATATCTACAACGTTTACACCTACAACGCTAGTGAATGTCCAACAGGGAAATGATGAGTCACTTAAAAGTTTTGTCGATCGTTCTGGTAGGATCTTTGTGAAAATCAAGGATTTAAGCAACGAAATCACCATGCATCATTTTTTGACCGATCTCTAACCCAACATTTTTGTTGATAGGATCAGACGTAAGCAATCAAAGACAATGAAGAAGATGCGAGAAAGAACAGCACAATTTATGCAAATTGAAGATATGTGCAAATTCTTCTCATAAACACAGGTGCAAGTTGAATCGATTGTGGAGAAGAGCACACAGAAGTCAGGAAATAAACCACTTACCGGAAAATCCCCTAAGCAGGCGAAGGGTCCCAAATTCAGCAACTACAATCCTCTAAATGCCCTAAGGGTGAAGATCCTACAAAAGGCTTTTAGCACAAACTATTTACCTCCTCCTAGGAAGAAACCTCCTCCATCTAACATTGACGGAAGCAAGCACTGCTTGTTCCACTAAAACATCGGTCACACCATAAAGGAGTGTCAGACCCTCTGCGACAAAATTGAGGAGGTCATTTAAGTTGGCCAGCTAAAGCAATACGTGAAGAAAGAATGTACCGAGTGAAGTCCCCCGAAAAGGAAGAGCCCAACAAGGACCTCTTCACAATCATATAGACCTACCCAAGACTAACGGGAGCCCGAGCATAAACGAGGATCATCTGTGCGACGAGAAAGAAGCAAAAGCCGTAGTAGGCCGCCCATTGAGAGGGTTTGTCAACAAAATTTCAGGAGGACTCGTAGGAGGAGGGTCAAGTTCGTCGACTTACAAGAAATATGTCTGAGTACTGAAATCAGTCCACTTGGTGGAGAATAAAGCCAAGATCATGTCGTCACTCACGTTTACCGATGAAGAATTCAAGGCACTGGATCTTGATCAAGACAATCTGATGGTGATGAAAGATTATCTTGTTTCCTTTTAGATTTAGAATATGGTGATGAGTTATTTAGGAAAACTCAAGGAAGATTCCCACTGGACATTAAGATAGCAACCTATCTAGATATGAGAGTTCACTTCCAAGAGCTTAAAAGGAAGAAGGAAATGGACAACATAAAAAACGAGAACAAGGATGGAAACACAAAACATAAAGGGAATAGAAATAAAGAAGAACAAAAACAAAATGGAAGAGATAGATAGTAATGACTATGGAAGTGAAGCACGCCAATCTTAGAGGGGGCATAGCAAAACCAAGCTCTAGAGACGAGTGATGTTGTGCCACCACTTGCATAGGAAAGATAAGGCACAGAGTTTTCCACTCCTTGAAACAAGAGTGTTTTAATTAAAAATGTTCAACCCTTTTACAATTGGTAGACCTCCCCTTAAATAGATAGAGTTAGGGGTATCTAAGCAAAAAATAAAGGTATAATCATGCCTTTGGTCCCTATTCGTAGCGAAATCTCAATTTGGTTGCTCTATTTTTTTTCATCTCAATTTGGTCCCTATTTTGGAAATTTGATCTCAATGTTGTCCTTTCTACCCTATATTCTATTTTTTGTCTCAATTTAGTCCCTATTTTTGTAAAAATAGTGCAATTTCGTCCCTCTCCAAATTGAAACAAAAATTAATTTTTATATAAATGTTATACAAATATTTTTCGTAAATTTGATATTTTTTTTCAAATTGATATTTTTATTATATATTTCTAACATAACTAAGTTTATTTAAATTTGTGTTTCACATTCAACTTTACTTAAAACTGTTTTCAAATTTTAAATTTATATGTTTTTTATTGTTACAAGAACTAGTTAATTTATGATTTTTTTCTATTAACATTATTTTCTATTAACAACTTTAAAACAATTTTAAGTAAAGTTCAATGTAAAATATTAATTAAATGAACTTAATTTTGTTAAAAATATTTACTTGAAATATCAATTTTGATAGAAATATTTGTGTACATTTATATAAAAGTTAAATTTGATTTCAATTTGGAGAGGGACAAAATTGTTAAATTTTTACAAAAATTTAGACTAAATTGATATAAAAATTAAAATAAAGGGACCAAATTAAGAAAGTGAAAATGACATAAGTGACATGTATCATTATCACTACCACGTGGCACGATGACAACTTGACATGTGGCAATTTCTTTTTTAAAATTCAAAAATTAAAAATTAAAAAAATTCAAAAAGAAATTCAATAAATTTCTAAAATTCAGGGAACTGGCACGTGGCATCCCATTTAACGTTGTTACTATACCACTAACGGAAACGACTACAATGAGATAATATTTCCAAAATAGAAGGACCAAATTGATATTTCGCTACGAAAATAGGGACCAAAGACATGATAAAACCAAAAATAAAATATGTAAAAGGGTCAACTAGAAAAGCAAGGAAAACCCTAATTCTAGAAGCATCTTCAAGCAAGCATAAAATGAAATGGTGGTGAGTCTTCCTATGTGGATTCTCGGCCAAGGAGGGAGAATGAGACAAAAATGGTCTCCAAATCATGCCAAAAGGAGCATAAAGAACAAAAGAGACAAAAGGTATAATGTCTACTTTTGCTTTATGCTTTGTGCTTTTGCTTTACTCTTTCCTCTAAATCATTTATGCTTCCCAATCACTATGTGCCACCTATCATGCTCCCTTTTACTAAATTAACCTACAAAACAATGTAAACAAGGATTAGCATGTTGGCTTAAGTTAAGTCAACTTTAGTCATTGAATCAACCCTAGTCAAAGGTCAACAAGTCAACCAAAATTAAGTCAACTAAGTCAACTTAGGGAAATCACAAAATTGAGATGGAAAATAAAGAAAGAGACATAGAAGAAGGATACTCCCCTCTAGTCATGCTTCTTGTAACTCTTCTTGGGGGAGTCTCCATGGGACCTTGAGTGGTCAATCCTTCATCAGATGGTCATCTCTCTCCTCCCTTAGGGTTTTGCTTTGTATGGCTCAGGGCTAGGAGAAAATGGTGTTGTTCCGACAAGGCTCACGTGGTTGAGGTCTCTATCAATGGTGGTTTCTCCACGTCGCGAAGTGCAATAGTAGTGGTGCATCTACAATGCATATTGGATGCTCGAATCTACTACAAATAGGTGAATCAAGTGGAGGTTTCGTTCTTCTCCTTTGAGGCACGCTAGCACTGCTGGTGCATGCAGATGAGGTTGCTGCCATGGTGAGGTCGCGCTTTGAGACATAGGTAGGGTTTGCATGTTTTTGTGGGTTGTTAATGCATAAGTGCGTTTTCCAGTACGCTTTACAGTGGTTGTTCTTGATTGAAGTGGTTTCCGTTAGCGTAGTGTCTGCCAGCGATGGGCCTGATAGAGACTTCAATGGTGGACTTGTGCCTAGGGTTTGAGAGGTTGAAGGTGATAAGGTGTCATGTTTTGATTGGTTGAAATGTGTGTGCAAGGATCATGGACAAGTGGAAGCATATGGTTGTCTAGATTTGAAAGGTGCGCATTGTCAAATGGCATGATCTGGTTTAGTTGCGTTTAATTAGTAGGAAGGGTGTAATTTAGTAGAAAATAAGGGTGTAGAACAAGTTTTTGGGTTATCCACTTGAAGAAAGAGTGTATAAAATAAAAACTGGGGGTACATTTAGCTCTCGAATAATTTCTTTGTAGAATTTGTGATTTGGACTTGTAACTCAACATTTCCAAATCTAGACTGTAATGAACCAAATTAAATTCCAACTACATTAATATTTTATGCAACTAAAATCACTTTTTACGTCATTTTTAACTTATGAACTCAATAAGTCTAATAATCACAAATCTTGATTAAATCAATCCTTAAGCACAAAAATTCTATTAAATCCCCAAATTTAAGCATTAAATGAGGGCAAAAATTTGAACTCATTAGTTCCCTACTCCCAACCAAGAAAACATCACCACTCGAAGATAGCCATGGTAGATCTGGACCCTCGAACCAACACCGAAGACCGCATGGAACCCGAAGGGGAACCAAGGACCAAGTGATCGAGAAGTCGAAAGAGCAGGCCACGAAGGTTGGGAGCCACCTTAGCCTAGAAGACAAGAAAATCCTGGCGAACGTACTCTTCGCCTAGACAACAACTGATATGCCCGACATCCATCCAAGGGTGATGTACCATAAATTTGGCACCTTCAAAGAAGTCCGCCAGGTGGCCCAAAAGAAGAGGAAGATAGGAAAGGAACGAAGGAAAGAAGTGGAGGAAGAAGTGAAAAAACCCCTGGAAGCAGGGTTCGTTCGGGAGATAAAATACACCACTTGGTTGGCCAATGTGATAATGGTAAAGAAGTCGAGCGACAAATGGAGGATGGGTATAAATTTCACATACCTAAACAAGGCATGCCCTAAAGACGGCTACATGTTACCCAGTATTAACGGACTAGTCAATGGAGCGTCCGACCACAATGTTTTGAGCATCCTCGACGCATATTCGGGATATAACCAGATTTCCATGTATTCGCCCTATAGATCGAAGACTGCTTTCATCACCAATTAGGTGAATTATTGCTATGAAGTAATGTCTTCCGAGTTGAAAAACGTCGGGGCTACCTACCAACGACTAATGGACAAGATCTTCCACCACCAAATCGGTCGAAGCATAGAGATATACGTAGACGATATGGTGGTAATATTATAGATGGTAGCAGAACATGTCCAAGACTTGGAAGAAATCTTCCGCCAGGTGCGCAAGAATAGCATGTAGTTGAATCTAAAGAAGTGTGTGTTCGGAGTGGCGGTAGGAAAGTTCCTAGGATTTATGCTCACAGCTTGCAGAATTGAAGCCAATCCTGAAAAATCGTCGTTGTCATGGATATGAGGAGCCCTAAGAACTTAAAAGAGATCAACGATAAGTAGGACGACTCACTTCACTAGCAAGATTCCTGCCACGAATCATCGAGTGGATTAAGTCGGTCCTGAAGATGATAAAATCGAAAATAGCCAATAAGTGGGACGAGCAGTGCGAGGCTGCGTTTCAGGAAGTTAAGAGCATGATAGCCAGTCCTACTATCATGTGTTGACCAACCCCCGACATGCCGCTACAACTATACCTGTGATCGAGGTCGTACCCGACCAAATAGAACATGTAAATGTAATACTCAATAGTTCAACCAAGGTCATCTCTCAGTGACCAAACCTTTCATTCAAAGACCTTTTCATATGCAATTCAACATAAAGGAGGGGGTTGGCAGACTCACAAAGCTAATCACCAAATTAAATTAAATACAACATTGATTAAAAACGTACTTACATCCTTGATTTAAACACAATTTCACTTATAATAAGCCACTAAATTAACACCTCTACCTACTCTTAATCCATTAGATAATAACCCACTAAGCGAAAGTTACATCCAATTTTATTATGCAATTAAGCAATGCATGCATTCATGAATTCAAGACACCTAAGCTACGCACATTAAGCATGAACATAATCTAACCCATACATATGCAATTAATCTATAAATTAAGCATAAACAGATGAACCACACGCATTTCGCGAATTCAAGACAAAGACATGACAAATTTCACAAAACAAGCACAACCTTAAAGCTTCATTGCATTTTTCATCAAGGAGTCAATACACGAATTTAGCAAGAATGGAAATGGAACAATTAAACACTTCAAAACGAAATTCACCAAAACAAAACATCAAACCCTTACTTGGGTCTTATTGAAATGCAAATTCAAGAGCAAAAGAGAATTCTAAAGATTTAATGGAACAAAAATGGCTGTTGTGATGTAAAAACTCAAAAACCCATACATGAGTGCTATTCCAAGTCAATACAATCCATAAAACGAAATGCCCAAGCTAGCAAATGAGTTTAAAACGTAAAACCCACATTGGATGCTATCAATGATGCATAAAAATGCTAAAAACAAGTGCTAAAACGTGAAAAGTGAATAAGGCACCTCCATGGTCACCAACCAAAGCTTAGTAACATAAAAATGGAGAATGGGAAAGAAGAAGTGGTTGACCATTACAAAAATGACCTAAAAACTCGTGGTCACATCACCACTTTTCTACATAATTACAAAATTGCATTCTGCCACTCAAAATTAGAAAAATACTACTATGGGCTGAAAATGGTTGCCTAGTGACGTGAACAACCTAAATGATATGGCGTAGACGTGGAAATGATGTGCAAACTCTCTCTTCATCTTAATATTAGTGTCCAAGCTCCAAAATTTGCTCCATAAAATACCTAAAAATAATTAGAAACAAAAATTAGACCAATTAATGTCAAATTACTCAAATTTTGGAATAGTGGCCCAATGAAGCCCAATTGAGAAAAATGCACTAACAAAAGACAATTAAGCTCTAAACAACCTTCAAGATGGGCACAAAAAGCAAATGGAATAAAGGAAAATAATGACTCATTAAACTGTTTGTCTCAAACGATGCCATTAGCGCAACTTGGTGCAAGAAAACACGAAACAACAACTAGTATACTTCATTAGTCGAGTCTTGCAAGACTTAGAAGACTCGGAGACAAGGTATCAACTCATCGAGAAAGTGGCTTTAGCCCTGCTTAACGTCGTTCGTCGCCTATGGTCGTACCAACCACCCGATAGCTAAGATCTCGAGGAAACTAGATTTTGGTCGGAAGGATGATAACCTAGTTTGTCAAGCTTTCGAAGATCAGTCTCAAGTACGAAGCTCGAGGATCGATCAAAGGCCAATAGTTGACGGATTTGACAGTGGAGTTGCAAGCGACTGAGGGAGCAAAAGAGGAGGAATGGACATTATTCGTGGATAACTCATTGAACAAAAGGGCGACAGAGCAGACATAGTCTTGGAAGGTTCAAACGGTTTGGTGGTAGAACACTCTCTGATTTTCAAGTTTAAGGCATCCAATCACTAGGTAGAGTACGAGGCCTTGACAGTCGGGCTGACCCTAGCTAAAGATTTGGGAGCACGTAGGTTGAGATGCCACACAGATTCGCAGCTGGTAGTGGGGCAGGTCCATGGCAACTTCCAGGTGAAAGAGGACCTCCTACTATAATACTACTATAAGGTCAAGGAAATGATCAAGAGTTTCAAAGAGGTCACTCTACAACATATCCCCCATGCGGAGAACACACACGTCGATCAATTGTTCAAGCTGACTAAAGGCAAAGATAGGGGACAATTGAAAATGATTACCTAGTAGATCTTGGTTAACCCTTGGTAGGGGAATGCATGATCGTTCAAGAGCCATCCGATTAGAGAAAGGAAGGGATTTGCTAAAGCTGTAGGAAGAAGGCCGAGACGTTAAGTGGACCAATGCCTGACGGGTGTCTCGGCTCGTCACCATAGGAGAAGATTTGTACAAACGAGGGTTTACCACACCACTCCTCAAATGCTTAGCAAAGGACGATGCCACTTATGTGATGGATGAGATCCATAACGACATATGCAATTTGTATACCGGTACGATGAAGGCTCGAATCCTTTAGACAGGATATTATTGGCCAACCATCGAAACTGATTGCGAGCTCGTGGTGCAGAAGTGTGAAAAGTGCCAAGCACACTGAAACGATTCCAACGCGCCCTCGACCGAGTTACCTAACATATCCTCACCTTGTCCATTCGCTCAATCGAGCATGGACATAGTTGGACCATTTTCAGTTGGTTAGGCACAAAAGAAGTTCATTCTAGTTACCGTAGACTACTTTACCAAATGGGTTGAAGCTAAAGCCCTCGCAAGTATCACCGTTCGAAAATTCCATTCGTTTGATTAGAAAAATATTATATGCAAGTTCGACTTAGACCACACGATCATCATTGATAATGGAAGACAATTTATAAACTGAAATTTTTGAGAATTCTACCAGCAAGTAGGAATACGCCACCTCAGTAGCTCCGTTGAACACCCAGGCGAATGGCCAAGCGGAGGCAATGAACAAGATTATCGTAGTGGAATTAAAAAAGAGACTCGAGGAAGTTAAAGGAGCTTGGACAAAACTATGGGCTTATCGTGGAGGCAATGAACAAGCGGAGGCAATGAACAAGATTATCGTGGAGCATGAACTTCCACAAGTCCTATGGGCTTACCAATGTACCCCGCACAAAACTATTAGATAATCTTCTTTCAACCTGGTGTATACAGATGCAATGTTGTCGGTCGAGGTAGGAGAGCCAACTCTTCGCCATCAAATGCAAAATTTGGATGTGTAACGCGGGGATGATCAGAGAATAGCAATATTTGATGACCAAGCGACGAGAAAAAGCGGCGATTCGAGCGGAAGCATGCAAGAGAATGGTGGCGAGGAGGTATAATGCTAAAGTTAAACCTCAACGCTTCATCAAAGGAGACCTGGTATGGCAAAAGACTAATGATACCCGAAAGAGGTTCGCCCATGGGAAACTCGCTCCAAATTGGGAAGGCCCATACTGAGTAATTAAAGATCAAGATAACGGGGCCTATCGGCTGGAATATTTAAGCAACAATGAAATACCTGATACATGGACCGCCACCCATTTAAAAATGTATTTGAGCTAAGTAGTTGTAATTGACCGATCACATCAATGAAATCGAGATTCTAGACAACTCTTTAATGATTGCACACAAACACACACTCAAATTAAACCTATTGGTCGGATAAAAGGCGAGTCCCCGTAGGACACTGCCCGACCAAGTTCGCCTATTCGACTAAAGGGTGCGCTCCCACGTTGTCGTTGTTAGTCACCAGGTAAGTCTCCTTCACCTTTCTGTAACATGCTTTAGATTTTTTATTTAGCCCTGATTCTTTTTTTTTTTTGTTTCATTTTGCATATTCAGTGGCACTTTTTTATGGATATTTTAATTGTTCAAGTTTGCAGGAAGCCCTATCTGTTATCTCCCTTTCTTATACTACTTGTTCCATCTTTAAGGTACTAACTAACTAACCATTTTCCCTTTTCCTTTGGAGTTTACTCAATTTTTTGTTTGGTTCAAACAATGCATTTGGATACTAAATGAATTTCATTTCTTTCTTGGACTCTTAAACCTTATCGATTTGCCTTTGGTATGGTCACACTATTTTTTTTAATTGAACTAATAAATTAGGTTCAAGTCAAGGTCTATGGGTAAAGCATAAGTGGCATCACTAGAATTATCAAAAATGATGTTGTGAGGTGACCTAATATGTGTTGATATCTAGTTGCTATACATTGAATTCAAAAGATTTGTCTTTGTTTATTGATCTATCTAACAGGATATACATTACAAAAATTTTATATATTAGCTATGACAAATTTCGTAGCTGATCCGTAGCTAAACCATTTTGCGACAAATTAACTATCAAATTGCTAGGAAATTTTTCTTAGCTAAATACAGGTAGCTAATTAGAGAGGGATAAAATCCGTAGCTAATCTATAGCTAATTCATAGCTAATCCCTATTTATTTCCTCTCTGATTGAAGTAAAAAATTTTACAATTTTTAGCTAATTCATAGCTAATCTCTCTCTATTCCATCTTTAATTGAAGTGAAAAAGTTTTAAAATTTCTAGCTAATTCGTAGCTAATCTGTCACAATTTTGTTGTCGCTAATCCATAGTTAATCTGTCGCAATTCTATTGTCGCTAATCCGTAGCTAATCTGTCACAATTTTGTTGTCGCTAATCCGAAGCTAATCTGTCGCAATTCTGTTGTCGCTAATTTGTAGCTAATCTGTCGCAATTTTGTTCTCGCTAATCATAGCTAATCTATCGCGATTTTTTCCCCGCTAATTCGTAGCTAATCTATCGCAATTTTTCCCTCGTTAATCCGTAGCTAATCTGTAACTAATTTATTGCAATTTTTTTCTCGCTAATCCGTAACTAATTTGTTGCAATTCTTTTATCACTAATTTGTATCACAATTGATTAGTTAATTTATTGCAATTCTATTAATCTCCTACAAATATTATTTTGTTAATTACAATTACTTAATTATTACTCACTCTCTATTATGAGTCATGTGCATAAACCTATGCCCATAATAAAAAAAGAAGACAAAGAAAATAAATTATTCACAAAAAGTGTCTAAATACCTCCAAAATTTGCAATACCTATTTAAAAAGGATAGATAATCAATCCTACAATGATCAAAGTATATCCATCCAACAGTACAAAACAACATAAAAGTTTCCACCAATGTATAATAGTTTTAGGACACAAAAACATTGGAGAGTATCAACAAAAAGTGATGCATCAACACAATTAAAACACAAACAAAGTTTTGAATTCTTTAAAACATGTCTTCATTCTTGTTTCTTCAATGCAGACAATAATTCTCTCTTAAAAGATAAAAGATTGCATTTGCTCTTGTTCCATTTGTTGATTGCCATGAACATGATTTCCTTGTTGAGTATACTGAGAAATATTTTATGCAGCAACGTTTTAATCAGCAAAATGGTAAGAGAATGTTACATTTACATCCTGTGTAATATAAAACTAGTAGCAGTAATTTTGTATCAAAAGTAGGGAATATAACCACTGAGCCTTTGGATGAAGTTATGCATAAGAAATTAAGTTTTGGTTACCTTAAGAACAAGTTTATATAAGTTCTCTTATATAATTTGTATAGATTTTAAATTTTAACTTTAAGCTAATTTTAGCTTACGA